>Ga0315293_10000003_pt1 | contig 300119 bp, 289 predicted proteins | sample YL17G13_20_MG_FD_203071 | JGI IMG/M metagenome (GOLD analysis project Ga0315293, IMG submission 203071) | Sediment microbial communities from Yellowstone Lake, YNP, Wyoming, USA - YL17G13_20 | ecosystem: Environmental > Aquatic > Freshwater > Lake > Sediment | place: USA: Wyoming | collected...
TGCTTCTAACGCGTGGTCAGGAATAAAGTCTTTATCCGGAACACAATATGTTGCCCCGTCTTCTGATAGTACTTATACACTTAATTGTTCTGGAATAGGCGAATCAGTTACTTGCTCTGCTTCGGTTAATGTTACAGATAATCCAGTTTCTTGTTCTATTTCTGCAAATCCAGCAAGTATTTCAAATGGACAATATTCAACATTAACCTGGAATTCTACTAATGCAACTTCTTGTACTGCTTCTAACGCGTGGTCAGGAATAAAGTCTTTATCCGGAACACAATATGTTGCCCCGTCTTCTGATAGTACTTATACACTTAATTGTTCTGGAATAGGCGAATCAGTTACTTGCTCTGCTTCGGTTTCAGTAACAGCAAATCCAGCTCCTACTTGTTCTATTTCTGCAAATCCAACAACTGTTTCAAGATATGATTATTCAAACTTGACATGGAGTTCATCTAATGCAACTTCGTGCGTCGCCTACAATGGATGGTCTGGAAACAAGTCTCTTTCAGGTTCACAATCTGTTTATGTATCTTCGGGCAATACTTATACTTTAGTTTGTTCTAATAGTTATAATTCAGCTACTTGCTCGACTTCAATTTCAATAAAAGAAGAAAACAATAATCCGGATATTACAATTGATAAATTAGTGCGTAATATTACCAATGGCTATGGTTTTTCAAATTCTGTTAATGCAAATTATAATGATGAGCTTGAATTCTCATTAACAGTTCATTCAACTGGAGATACCACTGCTCAAGATGTGAGGGTTTGGGATAATTTACCCAGTTACTTGACTTATATTTCCGGCAGTACGACTGTTGATGGTTCATATCGTAGCGACGGCATTACCACCGGTGGAATTTATGTCGGTGATTTATATTCCGGCGGAACAAGAACAATTAAATTTAGAGTAAGAGTAAATTCAGAAACCAACAACTATTACTCTACATTAACCAATTATGGTTATGCGAGCGCCGATAATGTCAGCTATGTTTATGATACAGCTACAGTTATAATTGAAAATGAACCAACTGGCACTTCGGACTTAAGAATCAATAAATTGGTTCGTAATCTCAGCGATGCAACAGGATTTTTTGATAGCGTTAATGCTGACCCTGGAAAAGAAGTTGAATTTTCCATCCAATTAAATTCAGTTGGCAACAAAAGTGTCAACAATGTCAGAGTTTGGGATAGTTTGCCTTCTGATTTAACCTATATTTCTGGCAGCACAACCGTCAATGGTTCCTACCGCAGCGACGGAATTGTCAGCGGAGGAATTTATGTCGGAACCATAAATAGTGGTCAATCGATAGATATAAGGTTTAAGGCAAGAGTGTCTTCTTCTATAGTCGGGACCTCGGGCATTATTACAATAGATGCCGGAAATCAAAACATTCAAACATCAAATAATAATTTATCCATTAGCAAGAAAGGAAGAAATATTACACAAAATCAGACCGTTTGGTCTTATACTTTTCCTGCTTATTATGGAGATACATTAGAATTTTCTACCCAAATTACCAATAACAGCGGCAGTACTATTGATAATGTGACGATTAAAGAAAGTTTATCGTCTAACCTCTCATTCGTTTCTAATAGCATAACCATTGATGGAAGCTCTTGGAGTGGAGATATAAATACGAGTATTAATTTAGGGACGATGACAAACGGACAGGTTAAAACCATTAAATTCAGGGCCACGGTTGTCGGCGGCGTCGCTTTGGTCAACGAATCTAAGACTTTAACTAATATTGCCTATGCAAACGGCGACAACATTTCTCAGGTCTATGACCAGGCATCAATAGTGATTAGTGGAACATCAGGACAAGTTTTGGGTGCAACATATGTTTCTACCGGCGCCAATTTGTTCGGCATGATTGCATTAGCGGTTTTATCTTTGATTGTTGCTTTGTTTGTCTATTGTCGTGTAAGAGAAGATAAAATATTGGAAATATTGAACAATAAAAAAACAAGTAAACTGTTAAAACAGTTAATAAAAATATATTTCAAAATGAAATACATATTTACGATTGGTAGCTTAAGGTTTAAAAAAGTGTATTTCTAAAATTTAAAATTATTCTTTTATCAAAAATCCCCCCCCGATAAAATCGGGGAGGATTTTTGTTTTTACTATATTTATTTTATGTTATACTATATTCGGTATATATCTATTTTTCTTTTTTTCCTTGTTTCTTTACTTATTTCCAGTTTTCTTAAAAATAATTCCAGTTGTTGGTGCTTATAAATTCTATAATTATTCACTGGGTGCCGATACGGCTTGAGTTTGCCCCGTTTGTCCCAATTTCTTAAAGTTAGGGGACTGACTCCTAAAATTTTAGCCGTTTGCTTTATTGTATAATATTTTTTTTCCATGTTATAATTTGTATGTTGTAATTGTTTTGTATTATAATTGAATTATAGCATAGCACAAATAATAATTAAATTAATAATTTAATAATATGAAAATTCAACTTTTTTTAAGTTCCTTGTTTAAAGGAATAAAACCGGGCAGCGGCGCCGGAATTCAAAGTTTGGCAAGTTTGGATAAAATAATCAAAATTTTGATTTACGCCTTGGTTGTTTTAATTCCTCTTTGGTTTTTGCCGTTAACAGTGAATGTTGTTGATTTTAACAAACAGGCATTAATGATTTTATTGATAGTGGTGACTCTTATTTTGTGGCTTATAAAAATTTTAAGCCAGGGCGAGTTAAAATGGAAAAGCAACATAATCAACATTCTTATTGGAGTGTTTGCTTTGGCCTGCATTCTTTCAACTATTTTTTCTTATCGTCCGTATAACAGCTTGGTTGGTTGGCCGAATCATTTAACAAGTAGCTTGGCGACTGTTTTGGGTTTTCTCGCGCTGTATATTCTGATTGTTAACAATTTTAAAGAAATAAAGAATACCTTTAATCTTCTTTTTGCCTTTTTGGCTTCCTCGGCAGTTGCAAGCGTTGTCGGACTGCTTCAAATTTGGGGCGCCTTTATTTTCCCTTGGGATTTTGCCAAATCAATATCCTTCAACACCATTGGCGGAGTAAATTCTTTGGGGATTTTTTCGGCTGTGTTGTTGACTCTGATTACCGGTCTTTTGTTTGTTATTAAAAGAACAAAAGTGAAAATATTTTTAGTTATTATCGGCATTATTAATTTATTGATTTTATTGAGTATTAATTATTGGATTTTATGGCTTGTTTTGGCAATTGGCATGGCTGTTATACTGATGTTTAGTTTGATGCAGCTTATCAAGCTTGAAGAGAATATTTCTTGGATTGCCTTGCCAATGATATTTTTGGCATTCGCTTTGATATTTTTGGTCTTTAAACCGACTTTGCCGACACGGCCAAATTTACCCATAGAAGTCGGTTTGAATTACAGAGGGGGATTTGAAGTTATAAAAGAAGCGTTTAAGGAAAAACCCATTTTAGGCAGCGGACCAGAAATGTTTGCTCTTAATTATTCAAAATTTAAACCAGAGAACATCAATCAAACAATATTTTGGAATATCAGATTTTCAAATCCTCCTTCGGAAATATTCACGCTGGTTTCAGATCTTGGCGCTTTTGGCTCACTGGCCTTTTTGGCTGTTTTAATTTTCTTTATTTATAGTTTTATAAAGGCCATTATTAGGGCGTCGGAAGAAAAAAACATCTTGAAAGAATTTATAAAAATAAGCTGTTTTGCCGCTTGGCTGGCATTAATGGTGAGTTGGTTTATCTATCCTCAAAATTTTACCACGACTTTTATCTTTTGGTTGTTGTTTTCCCTCTCGCTGGCCAATAACCCGTTATTTAAAGACAAGAGTTATAATCTTAAAGTTTCTCCAAAAATTGTGCTGCTGGTAAGCTTTTCTTTTGTTGTGACAATTATTTTAATTGTCGGCTTTCTTTATGTCGGAGGCACAAGATTTATCGCAGAGGCAAAATACAAAAACGGTTTGGACGCAATACAGATTAAAGGAGAATTAGATGATGGCATTGATAAAATTATAAAATCAACGGTTATTAATCCCTACGAAGACAGGACTTACAGGATTCTTTCCCAGTTGTTTTTGACAAAATTGAACAATGATTTAAATTCAGAAAATGATGACCAGCAAGAGAAATTAAACATTGTCCAGGCAGACGTAGTAAACGCTGTCAATTCTGCTGCCAGAGCCACAAGTTTGTTCCCCGAGGATGTTTCAAATTGGCTTGTAAGGGGGCAAGTCTATTATGCAGTCATTGGCTTTATCAATGGCGCTGACCAATGGGCAGAGGATTCCTACAAAGAGGCGTTAAAATTAGAGCCAAAAAATCCATACATTTACACCGAAATAGGAAAAATATACACAAAAAGAGTTAATTTATTATTGAGCTCCGGAAACAAAGATAAGGAAACACAGAACAAAATCAATGAATATTTGGCTAAGGCATTGGAACAATATGATAAGGCAATCGAGATAAAACCAGATTATTCCCCGGCCCATTATCAAACAGCAATAATTTTTGAGGCGCAAGGCAAATTAAAAGAAGCCATCGCGAAAATGGAAATCAATAGGCAGATTTTACCAAAAGATACTGGGACTTCTTTCCAGTTGGCGCTTCTTTATTATAAGGCGCAGGACTTTGCCAAAGCAAAAGCGGAATTCATAAGGGCAATAATTATAGATCCTAATTTTGCCAATGCAAGATACTTTTTGGGGCTTTTATATGACAGAGAAGGCAATAAAGAAGACGCAATTGACCAATTTGACAGAATTGCCAAGTTAAATCCGGACAATGAACAAATTAAACAGATATTGGAAAATCTGAGAGCCGGCAAACCGGCTTTGGGCATTCCGCCCGAACAGCCAGCGCCGATAGAGCAGGAACCAACAGAACAAAACAAAGAAAATATGCCGTAATTTATGTGTCTGGCAATTCCAATAAAAGTTTTAGAGCTAAAAAACAATAAAGCCATTGTTGATTATATGGGCGAAAAAAGAGAGGTGGACAGCCAATTGGTAAAAGATATTGAAATTGGCGATTACGCCATAATCAGCAATGGCTTTTTGATAAAAAAAGTTTCTGCCAAAGAAGCAGAAGAGATCTTTAATATAATCAAAGGAGCTTAAAATGGAATACACTGGACAAGCATTATTATTGATGAAAAAATACGCAGTAAAATGCAATATCGATTGGAACAATTTGGGCGCTACACTATTTCAACCTCGTTTAGAGGCGAAAGCAAGGTCTATGGGCTCTGAAAAAATTACGACCTCTATAGTTAGATGGTATTGGCTTGAGGATCACAACTCCGTTCTTCAGAAATTATTTGATTCAGGGAAAATTAAAAAGCAGGAGATGGAATATTGTAAGGTTTCAGTTAAGAAGGGGCGTGTTTTTCATCAAAATATGTTTATCGAGACAAGGAAGGGCTCATAATGCCAATGAGCTCTTCATTTTTATTTTTGTTATAATAAAACAATGAACAAAAAGCCAATAGTCGCAATACTTTCTTTGACCTGCTGCGAGGGGTGTCAAGTGGCGATTTTTGATTTAGGAGAAAGATTTTTGGAATTTTTGACTAAGGTCAATATAGGTGATTTTCAAATGACAGAAGAAATGCCCGATGTTGATAAATATGATATTGCTGTTGTAGAGGGGACGGCCATAACCAAAGAGCAAAAAAGGCGATTAAAAATAGTCAGAAAAAAATCTAAAATTCTGATTGCTATTGGCGCTTGCGCTTGTTTGGGCGGACCGCAGGAAATAAAGGATTATAGAGGGGATAAAAAACAAATTTTGAGGCAAATTTATCCCAATATCAGGGGAATTGATAATCCCAATATCAAATCAGTAAAAGAAATGGTTAAAGTTGATTTGGAAATTCCGGGCTGTCCGATAAATAAAGAAGAGTTTTTCGGTTTGATTTTAAAAGTTTTGGCTGGCGAAGTGCCGAAAATTTTGCAAAAGCCGGTTTGCGAAGAATGTCCGAGAAAAAATAACAAATGCTTGTTATTATTGGGAAAGCCGTGTTTGGGAGCAATAAGCTTGGCTGGCTGCGGCGCACCTTGTCCAAAAAATAATTTTCCCTGCGATGGCTGCCGCGGGCCTCATGATAAAATCAATTTGAAAGCAATGAAAAACGCTTTAAAAATCAAAGTCCACTTAGATGATAAAGGCATTGAAATGATATTACAAAGATTCGGCAAATTAAACGAGCTATTAAAAAAATATGAAAATAAGAATTGATCATATTGCGAAAATCGAAGGACATGCGAGTTTTACCGCCGACATTGTAAGCGGAGATATTCGAGCCGCTAAAATTAAAATTGAAGAAGGGGCTCGTCTTTTTGAGGGGATTATGAAAGATAGAAAAGACGAAGAAATACCGGAGATTGGAAGCAGGATTTGCGGAGTTTGTCCTGTCGCCCATAATTTTGCGGGATTTAAAGCCATAGAAAGCGCCTATAAAATTGAAATTAAAGAACCGGCTTTGTCGTTGAGAAAATTAATGGCAACGGGCCAGCTTATAAATAGCCATGCGCTTCATTTGTTTTTCTTTTCTTTGTCTGATTTTTTCGGGATGAAAAGCGATTTGCAATTAATTAATGCTTATCCGGAAAAAACCCATGACGCCGTAAAAATACGGGATATCGGCAATAGATTGGTGGAAACAATTGGCGGCCGTTCGATTCATCCCTTAACCCCTTGTATTGGCGGAATAAGAAAAACGCCCGATTTAAACGAATTAAACCAACTTTTAAACGATTGTAGGAATAACTTGGAATTGACAGTTCAATTGGGAGAATTTTTTATTAATTTAAAATACCCTGATTTTTATCGCAAAACAACTTTTGTTTCTTTGTATAATCCCGATGAATACGCAATTTACGACGGCAAAATAAGTATTGATGGAAAAATAATGGAATCAAAAGAATTTTTCAGCCAGATTAAGGAAGTTCAAGAACAAGATAAGGTTGCCAAAAGAGCACAATTTAAAGATAAAGGATATATGGTTGGCGCATTAGCAAGATTAAATAATCATAGAGAGCAGTTAAACTCACAAGCAAAAAAGTTATTAGAAGAATCAAAATTGGAATTTCCTTGTTATAACCCATTTTACAATATTATGTCTCAGGCAATTGAATTGGTGCATTGTTTTGAAGAAGCAATTAAAATTTTAGATAATTTATTAAAACAAAAAATGGATGTTTCTGAAGCCATTATTCCAAACAGGACAGGGGAGGGGTTGGGAGTTTTTGAAGCGCCAAGAGGGCTTTTGTTTTACGGCGTTAAAATAAAAGACGGAATAGTTAAAAACATCAATATAATTACTCCGACTAATCAAAATTTAACAAACTTAGAAGCTGATTTGGAAGAATTTGAAAGACTGGGAGGGTTTAAAAAATTAAACCATAAAGAAAAAGAAGATAAAATCAAAATGTTAATCAGGGCGTATGATCCTTGTGTGACCTGTGCCGTGCATTGATTTATGCATGATTTTCATTTAGCAGACCAAATATTGAAAACCGTTCTGGAGTATGCGCAGAAGAACAGTTTTAAAAACATAAAAAAAATTGAGCTTGAACTCGGCTCAATTCTTGAACACGACGAAGTAATTTCTCCGGAAAATTTAATTTTTAATTTCAAACTTCTTTCCAAAAACACAATCGCCGAAGCCGCGGAATTAAGTATTAAAAAAATAACAGGGGATAGTTGGAAATTAATTTCTATTGAAGAATAGATCCAATAATTTCTTTATGGCCGTTTAGAAAATCTTTAGCAGATACTGGTTTTTTGCTTTCGAGTTGGATGGTTTTTAAAATTAGAATGTCATTTCCGGTTTGGATACAAAGATTTTTATTGTCATCAAGAAATACTTCGCCGATCTTATAATCGGTTTTTATATTTATTGCATCCACCTCTAAAATTTTTAATTGTTTTTCGTTCCACATAGTGTAGCTCTCCGGCCATTCTTGAAATGCCCTGATTTGTCTTTCAATCTCTTTTGCTGATTTGTTCCAGTTAATTTTCCCATCTTCTTTTTTAATTAATTTGCAAAAAGTTGTCTGGGCATGATCTTGTTCTTTTGGAGTGATTTTCCCGTCAATATAATCGGGTAGGATTTTAATCAATAACTCCGCCCCCAAATTTGATAATTCTTCTGACAATTTTGTATAAGAAATTTTAGGATTTAGGATTTGGAATTTAGAGATTTCCAGAATGGGTCCATGATCCATTTCAGCGTCCATTATCATCAAACTAACTCCTGTTTCAATTTCTCCATTCAAAATAACCGACTGAATAGGAGAGGCGCCTCGGTATTTTGGAAGTAAGGAAGGATGAATGTTTATGGCCTTGTATTTTGGGATATCCAAAATCTCCTGTGGAATAATCTGACCATAGGCGCATAAAACTATCAAATCAGGAGCCAATTCCTTGATTTTAGCCACCCATTCCGGCTTCCTAATCTTGTCTGGCTCCAGGACGCTTAAATTGACCCCCAGAGCCCATTTTTTGACAGGGGAGGGGGTAAGTACCTGTTTTCTGCCAACCGGCTTGTCTGGGGTAGTTATAACAGAAATAACCTCAAACTGATTATTTAAAGTACTATAAAACTTGCGGAAAACATTCTCTGCAAATTCCGGCGTCCCCATTAAAATTGTTTTAATTTTATTTGACATTGTCGCAAATTAGTATTCCATTTAAGTGGTCGAGTTCGTGTTGGATTGCGCGGGCTAATAATCCTTTGGCTTTTAGTTTGAATTGTTTGTTATTTTCATTAATGGCTTTTATTTTTATGGACTTGGCTCTTTTGGTCGGGATAAAAACATTCGGCAAACTTAAACAGCCCTCCTCAATAATTTCTGTTTTTTTAGACATTTTAATAATTTCCGGATTTATAAAAACGCATTTTTTTGACAATTCAGAATTTATGACAAATAGTTGTATATTTTTGCCGACTTGGTTGGCAGCTAATCCAACGCCATTTGCTTCAATCATTGTTTCTATCATTTCTTCTATTAAATTCAAAATATTCTCATCAATTTTATCAATTGGCTGGGATTTTTTTCTTAAAATAGGATTATTTTTTCCTGTTTCAATTTTTAGCATTTTGTTTTTTTTGCTCTTTGATAAAAACATAAATAACTTGGCTGAAGATTTTATGTTTTTTGATTGCTTAATTTCTGAAAATATCTGATAAGCCCTGTCTTTGCCGATTCTTTTTATTACTCCCAAGTATAGCGCGAATTTTTTCGGCTCCCCACAATATTCGCTAATATCTTTTGCCAGAGCATGGATTTCCGAATGCATGCCCCTTACTGGTTTAAATCGCGATTTTATTGATTCTTTGTATGATTCATCCATATATTTCTATTTTAGCATTTTAAAGGTTATAATAAAAATATGAAAAGACGATTATTTATTGCTATAAATTTGCCGGAAAATGTTAAGAAAAAACTGATTGAATACCGAGAGAAGTGGTATAATCTTAATCCAGAATTAATCCGATGGGTTAAGAAGTTTAATCTCCACATCACTTTGGTTTTTATTGGCTATGTAAGCGATGATGAAATGTATAATATTTGTAATATTGTAAAAGAAACAGCCAAAAAACACGAGCCATTTTTTATAAGAATGGAAAGGATTATTCTTGGTCCGTTGGATGCTACGCCGAGAATGTTTTGGGCAGAAGGAGAAAAAAGCCAAGAATTGGCGAAATTGCAAACCGACTTAGAAAATGCCATTGCTGGCGAAGATTATATGAAAAAAGAAATTCGGCCATACAAGCCCCATATTACTTTAGCGAGATTCAGGTCGCTATTATTGAAATCCTTGCCAGAAGAAATTAATGAGCCATTTAAATTTGAAATTCCGGTTGAAACAATTGAAGTAATGGAAAGCAGTTTAAAAAGAACCGGAGCAGAATATTCGGTTTTGGAAAGCGTTGAATTAGGAAAGTTATGAACCCCGTTAGACATTTAATAGATGTCTGCGAGGCTCATGATTAATAACATTATGTCTAACGGGGTGAAAATCGAAATTTTTGGGATAAAATTTGATGATTTAAAGATGGGGGAAGTCCTTGAGAAAATTAAGGGTTTTTTGGAGTCGGTGCAGGACAAACAGTATTATATTGTTTTGCCGTATTCGGAGTTTGTGGTTAAAGCCCAGAAAGATGAAGAATTCAGGAATATTTTGAATCAAGCGGATTTGTGTTTATGCGAAGGGCGCGGTTTGTGGTTGATGACAAAATTTTTAGGAAGGAAAATTAAAGAATCAATTAATGGGATAGAGTTGATTTATAAATTGAATCAAGAATTAAGAATTAAGAATCAAGGAATTTTTTTATTTGGAGGAAAAACGGGAGTTGCAGAAAAAGTAAGAGAGAAATTGGGGAAAGGCGTAATTGGAGTAGAAAACGGCTATCAGGATTTTAATAAAGCAATTGAAAAAATAAATTTAGCGAAACCGGAAATTCTATTGGTCGGACTGGGAAGCCCGAAGCAGGAAAAATTTATTTATGAAAATTTAAATAAAATGCCAAGTATAAAACTGGCAATCGGCATAGGCGGGGCATTTGATTTTATTTCCGGGCGCGTCAAACGCGCTCCCAGAATCTTGCGAAAAATCGGAATGGAGTGGCTGTGGCGATTAATAATGCAGCCCAAAAGAATTAAAAGAATTTTTAAAGGGGTAAGCGGCTTGCTATTGTTGACACTTAAAAAAAGTGCTAATATTAAAAAAGATTAGTAATTAAAGGTCATATAATTCAAAGTTTAAAATTTATAATTCTTAATTTAAAATTTTTATGTGGTATATTATTGGTCTAATAGTGATTGTCGTAGTTATTTTATTGATTCTTTTTGGCAAGAAAAAAGGGGCTAAGTCGGAAGGAGAGGAACCGACAACGCCGGAGAAACCGGAAGAACCATCCGAACCAGCAGAACCACCAGAAACATCAGGAACAGATGAAAATTTAATGCAGTAATCATTGAAATTGATAAAAATCCAGCCTCGTTCAGGGCTGGATTTTTAATTTTCTTGCCAAATTAGATTAATTTTTGTTAAACTTAGATTATGAAAATAGGAATTGACTGCCATAACTTAGAAGAATACAGAACAGGCGTTGGCCGCTATCTGGCCAATCTTTTAAAATACTGGTCAGAACATAAAGATACGGAATTTATTTTATATTTCAAGGAGCAGATTCCCAAAGATGATTTTTTAAAATCCTCTAATTTTATTAAAAAAATTCTTAAAAACCCTTTTAATATTAAAAGTTCGGCATTATTTTATAATTTTTCTCTTCCTATTGCTGCCAAAAAAGACAAAATAGATGTTTTGTTTTTGCCTTTTTATTTAAGACCTATTTTTTGTTTTGTTCCCACTATAACTGCGATTCATGATATTTCTTTTAAAGTTCATCCGGAATGGCTTAATGTAATTAGAAGAATAATAAATCAAGTTTTTTCTGGTTTAGCCATTAAAAAATCTTTGGCAATATTGGTCTGTTCGCATTATACAAAACAAGAAATATTAAAATATTACAAAAAAGCGAAAGCAAATGAAATTTTTGTAGTGCATTTGGCTTCGGACGAAAAATTTAAAGAATTATCCCACATTAATCCGCAGATTAAAGAAAAATACGGAATAAAAGATAAATTCATTTTTTATGTCGGCGCTATTTTTAACAGAAGGTCGGTCCATCAATCAATAGAAGTATTTGATTCTATTGCAGAAAAATTTTCGAATTATCAATTTTTAATAGGCGGGCCGAATTATACCAATCCTTTTATTGATATCGACCGCATGATTAAAGAAGTGAACAGAAGCTTGAAAAAAGAGGCAATAATTCACGTTGACTACGTAGACGAAGAAGATTTAGTTGAGCTTTATAATTCTGCTGATTTGTTTGTTTGGCCTTCTTCTTATGAGGGTTTTGGTTTGCCTCCGCTTGAGGCAATGGCTTGTGGAACGCCCGTTTTGACAACCAGGATGACCTCGTTAAACGAAATTTTAGATATTTATCCTATGGCCGTAGATAGTCCGGATGACATTGAAGAAATGAGAAATAAAATGATGTTGTTTTTAACAAATGAGGAATTGCGAAATAAAGCAGTTGGCGCAGGAATAAAGCGCGCTAAAGATTTTTCTTGGGAAAAGACCGCCAAAGAAACATTGGAAATTATAAAAAATGAAACTAACAAAAAATAAATTAATTTTTATTCTGGAAATTTTTATTGTCTTGGGAATTGTTTTTGACCTTTTGCCAAGAGAGGCCTTTCTTTGCTTTTTGGGAATTTTAATTTTTTACATATTATTTCATCCCCTAAAAGATGGTTTTATCCTATTCGTGGCGTCAATCCCGATTTTTGTTGCCTTGCCCATTACTGAAAATTTTGATTCTTTAAGTTCGGCCAGGATTATTGTTTTATTTTTATTTTTAAAATGGCTCTTTGACAAAAGAAAAGAAATTAAAAGTATTTTTAGAAAAGAAATTTTATTTATTTTATTTTTTCTGATTTTGGCAATTTCAATTTTTGTTGCACCGGACAAAATAATTGCTATAAAAAAGTTCATTTATATTTTTAACTTAGCAATAATTTATTTAATAGCTAAAGATTTATTACAAAAAGAAGATGTTTTTAAAAAAACAATTAAAGCAATATTAATTTCAGGAGCAACGGTATTTTTAATCGGTCTTGGTCAGTTGATTTTTGTTTATTTTTCAACAATTGGCAATTTTTGGAATTGGTGGGCGAACCATTTTTCTGTTGGTTTTTATGGCGAGAATCTTAGACAAATTGTTTTAAATATGAATGCCTGGTTTGCTTATTCGCCGTTAGGCCCGTCAGTTATTCGCTTATTTGGCTCTTTTACCGACCCTCATAGTTTTGGGCTTTACCTTCTAATGGTTGTTCCGTTCATAATTTATTTGCTTTTTTCTGAGATTAAAGGCAAGCTCAGAAAAGAAAAAATAACCAAAGAAAATAGTGCTTGGTGGATTTGGCTTATTTTGTCTTTGTTCTTTATAATTTTATCCGGAACCCGCGGAATATGGCTAAGCGTGGCTTTTGGCATTGTTGCTTCTTTATATTTATTAATAAAAAAACTGAATGCTTATAGGGTTGTTTCTTTTTTGCTTTTAATTCAATTGATATTTATGGCATTAATTCCGATTGCTTCTATTTTTACCGTAATTCCCCAATTTAAAGAAGGTCGGGCCCAAGATGCTGACGCGGCTTTAATTTTAAAGAGATTAATTTCCATTTTAGACATAGAAGAGCAATCAAACCAGGGAAGGATTTATATTTGGAAAAAATCTCTTGAAAGCTTTAAAAACCATTTCTTTTTGGGCGTTGGATTGGGCAATTTTCCATTAGTTCTTGGGCAAAACCTTGAATTGGCCAAGGCCGGCTCTTCAGCTCATAATTTGTATTTGAATTTTGCCGTTGAATCGGGCATATTCATACTAATAATAATTGCTCTCATTATTTTACAAATATTATCAGCCATTTTTAAAATTCTAAAAAACAATTTATTGCCAAAATACAGAATTTTATTAAGCGCTTTTCTTGTTTTCTTGGCGTGGATTTTCGGTTATAGCTTATTTGACATTGCTTTGTCTGATGAAAGAGTTTTTCTTTTGTTTATGATAATATTGGGAATGGTTTACGCAATAAAAAATAATCCAAAATTCGTTTTAAAAAATGAATAAACTGGTTTCAATAAACATTCTTACTTATAATGGAGAAAAATGGATTGAAAAATGCATTAAATCTGTTTTAGAACAGACATATCCCGATATTGAAATTTTAGTAATTGATAATGCCTCAACCGATAACACTTTAGAAAAAATTCAAAACATAAAAACAATTAAGAATGAAAAAAATCTGGGCTTTTCCGCTGGTCATAATATCGGAATCAAGAAAAGCAAAGGAAAGTATATTTTTTGTCTTAATCAAGATATTATTTTAGATAAAGATTTTGTTAAAAACACAGTTGATTTATTGGAAAAAGACGACAAAATCGGTTCAATCCAAGGGAAAATTTACCAACTGAACAATGGTGAGAAAACGGACATTTTAGACACCATGGGTTTTACGGTTTATAAATCCGGGAGAATAATCGATACTGGCCATGGAGAAAAAGATTTTTCCAGTTCTCTCGGAACAAGCTTAGAACCAAAAGAAGTTTTTGGAGTTAATGGTGTTGCGTCTATTTATAGACGAACAGCGTTAAATCAGGTAAAATTAAAAGAAGAATATTTTGACGAAGATTTTTTCTGTTATGTCGAGGATGTTGATTTGTCGTGGCGTTTAAGGCGGAAAGGATGGAAATGCGTATTTGCGCCAAATGTTATTGCTTGGCATGACAGAACCAGTTCAAAATCAATAAGCGGGGGGTGGGCAGAATTCAGAAAAACCAGAAAATCGCAGTCATTGTGGCTGCGCAGAATCAGTTGGCGGAATACCTGGTTTGCATTTATAAAAAATTTGCCACTAAAATCATTTTTTCATCCGCAATTCTTAAAGCGTCAAATTAAATTCAGTTTGTATTTATTGTTTTTTGAGCCAAAAGTTTTATTGGCAAAATTTGAAATTATTAAATTATTGCCGAAAATGTTGAAAAAGAGAAAAATAATAATGAAAAATAAAAAATAAATTATGTTGGATTCAATTAAACCGCCAAAAAAATATAATATGTTAAAGAAAGTCAAACCCAGCCGGGGAAAAACCAAACTTTTAATTTTGATTTTCTTGGTGATTATTTTAATTATTCCCGTTTTTTATATATTTAAAACGGGCTGGGCATTTAGTAAAATTATTACAATAAAAAATATTTCTTGGGAGAAAATTTTCGGAAACAAATTTCCTTCTTCCGAATATACGCCTCCGAAAGATGAAGACAGAATTAATGCCGTGCTTTTAGGGATAAGAGGCGAAGGCGACCCGAATGGCGGTCTTTTGACTGATGGAATAATGGTTTTGAGTTTTCAGAAAAGCACCGGTAAAATAGCGCTGATTTCAATTCCAAGAGATCTTTATTTGCAGTTGCCCGGAGAAATAAGATATGAAAAAATAAATGCCGCTTACGCAATAGGAATGAAGAAATATGAAAATGGCTTGAATTTTACAAAAAAAACAATCGCTTATGTTACTGGACTTTACATTGATTATGCATCGATAATAAATTTTGAAGCGCTTAAGGACATAATTGATTTATTGGGGGGCATTACGATTTATTTGGACAAGCCGTTTATTGAAAATAAACAATGGCTTTGCGATGAAAACGGACAAAATTGCGATCCTTTTGTGCTGGGAGAGGGAGAGCAGAAACTTAATGGCGAAATCGCGCTTTTGTATGCCCGTTCAAGGTTTTCAAGCAATGATTTTGACAGAGCCAAAAGACAGCAGCAAATTTTATTGGCAATTAAGGACAAATTGCTGTCTTTGGGCATTGTGGGTGACCCCTTAAAAATAAGCGGTATTATAGATGTTTTGTCAAAAAATGTAGAAACAGACGTAAGCCCGTGGGAAATACCAAAATTAATTGATTTAACCAAAAAAGCGAAAATCGACAACATTATCAGGAGAGTTTTTGACAATACAGAACAGGGGTTATTGGACGATTCAACCATTAATGGCATTTATGTTCTTTTGCCAAAAGAGGGTAATTTCAGTAAAATAAGAGAAGCATGCCAAAAAATCTTTCAATAATTATTACTCATCATAAAACTCCCGAACTGCTGTATCTTTGTGTAAGATCCGTCAAAGATGCAGTTAAAAATATTGATTACGAAATAATTATTACTGATAGTGAAGCAAAAAAAGAAAATCAGGAATTAATAAAAGAGAAATGGCCAGAAGTGGAATTTATTTCGTTTAAAAAAAACCTCGGTTATTCCGGGCTCGTGAATGAAGGAATCAAGAAATCAAAAGGGGATTACATTTTAATTTTAAATGCCGATATTATTGTTTTAGACAATGCCGTTGAAAAAATGCTTGACTACATGAAAAGCAATAATGAAGTTGGAATTATTGGACCTCAACTGATAGATTTTGCCGGTAATATTCAAGATTCTTGTTTCAAAGATCCAGACATCAAAAGTATTTTGGCAAGAAGAACTTTTTTGGGTAAACTTAAATTAGGGGAAAAAATCATCAACAAATTTGCCATAAGAGACCAGCAAGAAAAAAAAGTGGATTGGGTCCAAGGTTCGGCAATGATGGTTAAGAAATCGGCAGTAAGCAATATTGGGTTATTTGACGAAAGATTCTTTATGTATTTTGAAGACGCGGACTGGTGCAGAAGATTTCGTCGAAAGGGATATGGAGTAATTTATTTGCCTCAGGCAAAAATGGCTCATTACTATCATCGCAGCAGCAAAAAATGGGGGGCACTTTTAGATATTTTATTTAATAGGTATACAAGAACCCACATAATAAGCGCTATAAAATATTTTTGGAAATACAGACATGCTAAACAAATATAAAAGATATACAAAAATCCTTATAGGAATTGTTGTAATCGCAATATTTTTTACGGGCGGAGTTTTTATTGGTAAAAAATCTGTTCAGCAGCCAGCTCTTTATGACAGGATTTATTTTAATAAAGAACTTGGCAAGCCGGAAAATTTTGATTTTAGTTTGTTTTGGGATACGTTGAGAAAAATAGAAGAATTCTATGTTGATAGTAATAAAATAGATTATCAAAATATGCTCTATGGAGCCATTTCGGGAATGGTTGATTCTTTGGGCGACGATTATACGGTTTTTATGAAACCGGAAAAATCAAAATCATTTTTGGAAAGCGTTAGTGGCAAAGAAAACTTTGAGGGCGTGGGAATGGAAATAGGTGTAAAAAATAAAATTCTTACAGTTGTGGCGCCATTAGAGGGAACTCCGGCATATAAAGCCGGGATAAAAGCAGGGGACAAAATAATTAAAATTGACGACAAAACAACAGAAGGGCTTCTTAGTGAAGAAGCGGTTCAGTTAATAAGAGGAAAAAAAGGAACCCAAGTTAAGTTACTTATAGTTAGATCTACTTTTAGTGAGCCCAAAGAATTTACAATAACGAGAGATACTATAGAAGTCCCGGTTATAAGATGGGAAATGCTCGCCTCGACAGGCGAAGCCGGCGGGAAGAATAATGATATAGCTTATGTTAAAATATATAATTTTACGGCCAATCTACCCTCCAAGTTTGACGAAATAGTTCCAGAAATATTGAAAAACAATGCTAAAAAAATTATTATTGATGTTAGAAATAATCCAGGAGGTTATTTGGATTCAGCAGTAGAAATAGCCAGTTGGTTCCTTTCAAAAGGAGATATCGTTTTGAAAGAACAATTTAGAGATGGCGAAGGCGATGACTATAAAAGCAGTGGCTACAAGGCGTTTCAAAACTTTCCAACGGTTGTTTTGGTTAATGGCGGCTCTGCTTCTGCTTCTGAAATATTGGCAGGCGCCTTGCGCGACATTAGAAATATTAAATTAATAGGGGAGAAAACATTCGGCAAGGGCTCTGTCCAAAGATTGGAGAGCCTTAGAGGTGATTCTTCTTTGAAAGTGACGATTGCCAAATGGCTTACCCCAAAAGGGACATCAATAGCTGATGAGGGTTTAAAGCCGGACATAGAAATCAAACTAACTGAGGAAGATTTTAACAATAATAAAGATCCCCAGTTGGAAAAAGCGATTGAAGAATTAAGCAAATAAAACGAAATTATGAAGGTTATTCTTTTGAAAGATGTTGAAGATTTTGGTAAAAAGGGAGATGTAAAAACCGTAGCTGACGGCTACGCAAGGAATTTTTTATTTAAAAATAAAAAAGCTGTATTGGCGACAAAAGAAGCACTGGCAGAATTGGAAAAAGAAAAAGAAATAGCCGCTCAAAAAGCTGAATCCGATTTAAAAATTACAGAAGAAACAGTGTCAAGAATTGACGGCTTAGAAATAGAAGTAATGGCAAAAGCAGATGAAAAAGGCAAGCTTTATGGCTCTTTAAATGAAGCCAAAATAAGCCAAATACTAAAAGAAAGGGGATTTGGCGTCAAAAAAAGTCAAATAAAAATTCCCCAGCCCATAAAGGACTTGGGGGAATTTCCGATTACGCTTTTATTTGACCATGGATTAGAGGCAAATATAAAGTTGATAGTTGTTGAAGAGAAAAAAGATAATCCAATTATTGAAGAACTTCAACAACCTTAGCCGGTCGTTTGCTATTGTCAAATCTTTTTTTCTGAATTGATTTAAAATTAACTTTGCCGGCTTTTGCCGCATATAAAGTGTCATCTTTTCCTCGGCGGACATTTTTGCCGGGGATAAATTTTGTCCCTCTTTGACGGATAATAATATTGCCGGCTCCTGCTTTCTGGCCATGATAAATTTTAACTCCCAGATATTTTGGCTGGGAATCCCGTCCTAATTTAGTTGAGCCCGATGATTTTGTTTTCGCCATATTTTTCTATGTTATCACGATTTAAAAATTTTTGCAAGGATAAACAATCGGATTTATTTATTATATTTACTATTATTCTAGTGGCGTTGATTGCGTTTGGTATCGGGAGGCTAACGGCACCAAAAACAGAACCAATTCAGATAAAAAATCTGGAAAAGGCGAGTGTTGAGGATATAAGCGGAGAACAATCCTCCTCCGTCCCGATAGGCGTCGGGACTACGGCGGACAAGGGACGGGTTGTGGGCAGTAAGAATTCCGACAAATATCATTTGCCGGAATGTCCCGGGGCCAAACAAATCAGCGAACAAAATAAAATTTGGTTCAACTCAATTGAAGAAGCAGAAAAAGCCGGCTATAAGCCAGCCAGCAATTGCCCAGGGTTGATTAATAAATAATAACGTGCTATCGTATTAACAAGGAGGAAAAAGTGAAAAAAATAATTAAGTTCTTTGCAAGATTTGTAAACGCGTTTCTTGACCATTTACTGGTAAGGGCTTACTCTGTTGACAAAGAAGGGAGGAAGACGAGAATAAAGGGGCTTTTTTAAAAATCCCCTTTATTTATTTTTTTCGCACTGGCTTTTAACATTTTATATTCTTTATTAATTTTTTTTGTTTTTTCAATTTCTTTTTTTATAGGGTAGGGGAGTGATTTTAAAAGAATTTTAAGCTTATTTGCGTCAATCGACAAAATATTTTGCCACTTGCCAATTGGCTCTAAAATTTCTTTAACTTTGTCCATATCATATTCATAGCGGATTAAAGACGTTCTGGTAATATAACCAGTATCTCCAAAAACTCTTTCTATTTTTTCTTTATTTAAATAACTCTCAATAATTTCTTTTAACTCATCAATTTTTTTGGCATTTTGGTTGTTAATCTGCTTCAAATTGAAAAATTCATCAATTACATTTTTAATCTGCTGGTCGTCAATTGTCATCTGCTTCCTGTACAAATGTTTCCACATCGGGCAGATTTTTTTATATCCGCAATAATCGCAGAGCGCTGATGGCATTGGCTGGAATTCGCTTTTTTCTATTTGCGCCAGTTTTTCCCAGACCTGTTCCTGAATGCGGTCCAGCTGCTCTTTTGTTCTTGTTGTGCTTAATGTTTCCTGATGTTTGAGATAATAGAAAGTTAATTTTATGTTTTTCAATCCGTAATTTAAAAATTGGGGCCAGCGGTTTATAGTGCCCAGACAATATAAGGAAAATTGCAAACTATTATCAGCGTCTTCCTGCGAAGGCAGGCGCTTGGCTGTTTTATAATCAACTATTTCTATGCCGGTTTTGGTTTTGTCTATTCTGTCAATGATGCCGGCCAAGAGGCATTTTTGCTCTTTATCTTTGGGGCTTTCCAGTAAAACTTCAAATCTGGTTTCAGTGTCCAAAACAGTGAAATTGTCTTTTATTTTTAAATAATGCTCGTAATAATTTTTTAGGATTTTAATTGCTTCGGAAAAATAAATCATATCTTCCTGTTCGTTTTGAAAAATAGTTGAATCCCAGTTTTGTTTTATAAAATCCAATAATTCGTCCAGAGTGGGGGAGGCGGGTTGTTTTTTATGGAAATATTCCAGAGCGCTGTGAATTTTATTTCCAAAAACTGCCTCTTTTGATTTTGGGGCTTTTATTTTTTCTATTACCTGAAACTTATACTTCAACGGACACTGTTTGAAGGTATCCAACGCAGAATATGAGGTTTTAATTATTTTGGTTTCCATATTTTTTATTCTTTTAATTTCTTTCCGCTGTGGAATTGGCGGTGCATGTCGCGGAGGCGTTTATTGGTGACGTGGGTGTAAATTTGGGTTGTGGCGACATTTTGATGACCCAACAATTCTTGAACCGTTCTTAAATCGGCTCCTTGACTTAATAAATCAGTTGCGTATGAATGTCTTAAAGTGTGGGGAGTGGCGTCTATAGGCAAGCCAACGAATTTTGAATATTTTTCCAGTATTCTTTCAACTGAACGAGTGGTCAAACGTCTGGATATTTTATCGCCCTTGCCCGGTCTGTAGTTTATAAACAATGCCTTATCATCATCTTTTCTGGTTTTTAAATATTGGGCCAGCCAGTTTACAGATCTTTCTGAAAAATAAACAGTTCTGGGCCTGCTTCCTTTGCCGACAATACTTAATTCTAAATCTTTTGTATCCGGCTTTATTGTAATTTTGTCTCTGTCTAAGGCAGTCAATTCAGCTACGCGCAAACCAGTGGAGAAGAGAACTTCCAAAATAGTTCTATCTCGCAATCCAATATTGTGCGACGTATCGGGTGAAAGAAGTAATTTTTCTACCTGGTCCAGGGTTAAAAACTTAACATTGCGAATAGTTTCTTCTTTTGCCAGTTTAACTTTATTAATGGGAATCGCCTCAATATCCCTTTCGCCAAAAAAACTCAAAAGAGCTCTTAAAGCGATTAAATAATGATTTTGAGTGATTTTTTTCAGTAATTTTTTCTCATTATTAGAAGCAGGGGAACGCGACAGAAAAAATCTGTATTTCCAAATATGGTCAGGAGTTAATTCATGAGGCATTAAACCATCATTACGGGTCATTTTTAACCATTTAACAAATTTATTAAGATACCTGCCATAGTTTTCCTGGGTTTTATTTGCAACTCCTTTTTCAACTTCCAAATATTCTATAAAATCAGTAATATGTTTTATAATTGGTTTGTTAGATTTTTCCATAATAAATGATATTTCTTAAAATATGACCGGGGGAGTGGCTTTTAAGCTCTTTTGGCTTTATCCAGCTATATAATATCGGTTTAGGGACGAATTGCGACATTCCTTATATTTATTATAATTCCCCTACCCTTAACAATCAATACGGAAATGTTTTGAAAAAGTGTTTTTGAATTTAATTATTTTAATTTTAATTTAAATTTTATTTTTATTTATAAATATTTCATCGGGTCCAAATGCGCTCCTAATGGTAATAAACCGTACCATTGAGATTCCACTTTAAATGTTTCGGTCACATAAACTCCGAAATGCAAATGAGCGCCCGTTGAATAGCCAGTGCTGCCTTCATATCCTATGATATCTCCCCTTTTAACGCTATCCCCTACTTTTAAGCCATTATAGCTTGAAAAATGGGCATATAAAGTGGTTAATTTATTCTCATGTTGGACAGCTATCCATTTGCCATAAGCGTATTTCCCGCAATTGCCAATTGCTATGATTTTCCCGTCTTTTGCCGCTCTGATTGGCTCTCCATAGCTTGAAGACACATCTATGCCATTATGGAAGCCCCCTTTGTATAATTTCTTGCTATAGGCGGTATAACCATATCCTTGAGTCAAAATGCCGTCTAAAGGCCAGCTAAACACTCCAGGACGGGCATCTGGAAGCGAACTGGGATCATAAGCCAGCTTTAGCTTGTCTTCCAGCTCGTATATCTCCTGCTCTATTTCCTGCTGTTTTTTAAGGGTTTCATCCAACAAGGACTGATATTGTTTTTCCTGGCCTTTGGTTTGTATTAAAAGATAATCCTTGTCTTTTTTTTCCGAATCAACTATTTGTTTTTGATTTGTCAATTGGTTGTTTAAATTGTAAAACAGATTTCTCTGGTATTCAATTGCTATTTTTTGGGACTCCAATTCTTTTTTGAGTTCTTTAATCCTTGTGAGTTCATTATAAACATTTAATTGGAGAGTTTCTAAGTATCTGACTTGATTCAAAAAATCAGATAAACTGCTTTTTGTTAAAACAGTTTCCATTAAAGATTCACCGTCCGACTCGTAAAGCGACTGAATCATCAGGCCAATACTTGTCTCTCTTTTGCCAATATCGTTTTCCTTGTTGCTGATGTCTAAAGAAATTTTGTCAATTTGTAAAGAGGCGCTACTTATTTTCGCGTTGGTTAAACTAATATCATTTTTAAGTTTTTTTATTCTTTCTTCTATTAAAGAAATTTGATTTTTAAGGGTGCTCTTTTTTGACTGGGCATCTTGCAAGCTTTTTTTAAAAGCGGCTGCTTGCTGTTCCAGTTGCCTTATTTCTTCTTCTTTTTGGCTGATTTGGTCTTTTAAATTATCAATTAAGGCAGCCCGGGCACCAAAAGGCAGCAACCAAAAACCAATAACCAAGATACAAATTATAAGAATAATTTTTTTCATTTAAATAATTTTTTGAGCATTTTTTATTCTTTTTAATACCTCTTTCTTCCCCAATACGTCGGCTATCTCAAACGGGCCAGGAGATTTATCTCTGCCGGATAAAGCAACTCTTAATGGCCACAATAATTTTCCCCGATCACCTGAACCGAATTGTTCTGCATTTTTCATTAAAATTTGCTGTAGTTTTAAAGCTTTAAAATCTCTTTCTTTAACGTCGCACAATATCGAATAGGATTTATTTAGTGATTCTGTTATTTCCTGTCTGGTAGCGTTTTTCCAAACCAATAATTTTGGCTCATAATTTGGCTCTTTAAAGAAAAACTTAGCTGTCTCCCCTATTTCTGACAATGTCTTAATCCTTTCCTGTTCCAATTTTACAATTTTTTCCAGTTTTTTGCTATCGGTTTTAAATTTTTTATCTTTTAAGTACGGCGAGCATAATTTCATTAATTCTTTTGTCGGTTTCTGTCGGATATAATGATTGTTAAACCAATTAAGTTTTTCAATATTGAATACTGCTCCGCTTTTTTGGATTTTTTCAACAGAAAATTCTTTTTCCAATTCTTTTAACGAGAAAATTTCCCGGTTATTTCCCGGATTCCATCCAAGTAAAATCATAAAATTCACCATTGCTTCCGGCAAATATCCTTGGTTTTTATATTCGGTAAATGATGTTGCTCCGTGCCTTTTAGAAAGCTTTGATCTGTCGGGCCCCAAAATCAACGGCAGATGCGCAAAAATAGGCGGCGTCCAACCCAGTGCTTCGTAAACCAGAATTTGTTTCGGAGTATTGGAAATATGGTCTTCTCCCCTGATAATATGGCTGATTTCCATTTCATGGTCATCAACAACCGCGGCAAAATTATATAAAGGAGTTTTAAGGTCTTTGGCAAGCGAAAAATCGCCCAAAACAGAACTATCTACCTCTACTTTATCCCGGATTAGGTCACTAAAAACCACTTTTTTATTCGGATTTTTAAACCAGATAATCTCTTTTTTATACGCCTTACCTGAATCTAATAATTGTTTTAAGTATTTTTCGTATATTTTTGTCCTTTTGCTTTGATAATATAATTCGTCCCATTTCAATCCCAACCATTCTATGCCGTTAATGATATCTTTTTCAAATTCTTTTTTTGAGCGTTCTTTATCCGTGTCTTCAATGCGCAAAATAAAATTACCCTTGTACTTTTTGGCAAAAAGGTAATTGAATAAAGTTGTCCGCGCAGAACCAATATGAAATAAGCCCGTTGGCGACGGCGCAAACCTGACCCTGATTTTACTATTTTCAGGCATGACCTTTGATTAATTTTAATATTTCGTCTTTTATTAGTTCCGGTGTTTGGAGATTATAGAAAGATTTGGCTTTTTGGCCCATTTCTTGAAGTTTAGTTGGACTTAATAGAAGATTTGAGATTGTGTCCAATAAGATATTCGGGGTTAGGTTTTCTTGGTCTAAAACAACAGTCCGTGCTCCTGAATTGCTGAATTCATAAGCGTTTTTTCGCTGATGGTCCTGGGCGGAATTCGGCAAAGGAATTAGAATTGACGGCTTGCCTAGTGCCGCGATTTCAAAAATACTTCCTGCGCCTGCCCTATTCAAGATTAAATCAGCAACAGCATAAGCATGTTTTAATTGGCCAGCATCTAAAAATGGATATAAATGGTAATACGGCTTTAAATTCTCATGAGAACCAAGTATGTCTTTTGCCTGTTCGTTTGTTTCTTTGAAATTGATTTTACCGCTACTATGGATGACTTCGGTCATTTCCAATAATCTTGGCAAAATATTCAAAACATTCTCATTGATTTTTTGGGCTCCCTGTGAACCGCCGATAATTAAAATAACCGGTTTGGTTGCAGAAATTTTAAATAATTCCCTGCCTGCCGGCAGGCAGGTTTGCCTTTCACATAATAATTCCTTTCTGATTGGATTTCCAATTAAAATAATTTTACTTTGATATTTCGGTTTAAAATATTTTCTGCCGCTTTCAAAAGATAAAATTATTTTTTTGGCGAATTTAGCCATGACACGATTTGCCAAACCTGGCGCGCTGTCAGAATCATGCAAAACAATCGGAATTCTAAAAACCCAGCCAGCAAAACAAACAGGAAAACTTCCATACCCACCTTTGCTGAAAATTACATCCGGCATTATTAAAAATAAATGCCAAAACGATTGGATTGTCCCAATAAATATTTTTAATAAATCTATTGGCATTGTCAAACTGAAATACCGCCTGAATTTACCAGCTAAAATAAATTTAGTTTTTACTCCAATTAAATTTTCTTTAACAAAGCCATCCGGCCCGAGATAATAAAACTTGTCCGCCGAAGCCTTGGCGAAGGCGGGATCATCAAAAGTTTGTTTAATAGCTATTATAGGAAATACGTGGCCTCCTGTGCCACCACCAGTAAATAATATTCGCATAAAATTTTCAATTTTTAATTTTCAATTTTCATTGAATGCTTCATTGTTACAATGATTCATTGAAAATTTATTGTAAATTGTAAATTGATAATTGTAAATTAATTTGAATGTTTTGATATATTAACTAATATTCCGGCTCCAGCCAGTATTGACATTAATGCTGTACCTCCATAACTTACAAAAGGCAGGGGTACGCCGGTCAATGGAATGAGGCCAGTAGTTGCAGCCATATTTATGGCTGTCTGAATCATAAACCAGGAAATAATTCCCAATGTCAGCAATTTGCCGAAATCATCCGGGATTTTTTTTGCCATTTTTAGACACTTAAACGCCAGAAAAAGATAAAGTAATATTAAACACAAAATGAATACAAAACCGATTTCCTCGCAGGCAATGGCAAAAATGGAATCTCCCATTGGTTCGGGCAAATAATTGTATTTCTGCTGGCTGAGGCCAAATCCTCTGCCGAATAAACCGCCAGAGCCGATTGCCAATAAGGCCTGATTTATCTGATAGCTGATTCCTTGCGGATCAACACCAGGATTCAAAAAGGTTATAAACCTTTCCATTCTGTGAGGGAAAAATTTTATAAGAGCAAAAAATCCCGCCGAATACGTAAAAACAACAACTGCTATCTGATATAATTTTGCTCCGCTTAAAAAATAAATTATAGAACCAACAATAACAATTAAGGTCAATGTTCCTACATCCGACTGAAGCGCCACTATTGATCCGGCAATCCCCATAGTGGCCAAAAACGGAATAAGGGTATTGATTTTTTTGGTTTCTTTTTTGCTGAAAAAAGCCGCTAAATAAATTATAATGGCTAATTTCAGGAATTCCGACGGCTGAAAAGAAATTGGCCCTATATCCAGCCACCTTTGGGCTCCGCCCCTTGCAATTCCCAATTTTGGCACAAAAACCAAAACAGAAAGAATCAAGGCAACCAAAAGGATAAGGAATGAAATTTTTTTCCAAAATTTATAATCTATTTTTTGGCAAATATAAAAAAGTACCAAACCGGTTGCCACCCCATAAATCAGCTGGTGCAAAAAATAATGATAAGAATTTCCCCAATTTTCTTGAGAAAATATCCAAGAGGCGCTGAAAAGGATAGCCAAACCAAAAATCAAAAGAGCAAAAACAGCGGCAATCAATCCTTTGTCCGGCTTGTGAATTCTCATATTTTTCTTAAAACTTTTCCTGTTTTTTGATTTAAGTATTCGTCCTTTTCTACTGCCATAATGCCGTTAACGAAAACATATTCTATGCCCAAAGGAGATTGGTAGGGATTTTCAAAATTAGCTCTGTCAATTATTTTTTCAGGGTCAAATATAACCATATCTGCCCAATAGTTTTGTTTTATCAGTCCTCTGTCTTTTAATCCTAATTTTTGGGCTGGTCCGCCCGTAATTTTATAAATCGCTTCTTCCCAGTCCATTAATTTTTTTTCTCGGACATATCTGCCTAAAAATCTCGGGAAAGCGCCAAAACAGCGAGGATGAATTAATTCTCTTTTTTTACGCTGACTTGAAAAATCATAGCCATAGCCGTCAGATCCAATATAGCTCAATTTGCTTTTCATCCCTTTTTCAATATTTTCTTCGCTTAAAGTGTCTAAAAAAGTTATTATTCTTCCCTCGGACGCAACCAGCATATTTATTATTGTTTCTTCAACGCTGATTGCCTGGGTTTTGGCGATTTCAACAATGCTTTTGCCTATAAAAAACTTGTCTATCGGCGATGCGGCAATTTTGATTTTTGCATATTCGTAATCCTTTCTGCTTTGCATTTCTTTTATTGTTTTTTCTTTTATGGCCGGATCTTTCAATCTCTTTAAAAGCGCGTTTTTACCGCCTTCTGCAACCCAATCAGGTAACAGAATATAAAGAACAGAACCAGTGATAGTGTAAGGATAAATATCAAAATTGATATTAAGATTTTTACTTGCTTTTTTTATTAATTTTAGGGCCTCGTTCATATTCGGCCAGAATTTTTCTCCCATTGCTTTAAGATGAGAAATTTCAACAGACACGCCGGTCTTTTTCCCGATTTCTATTGTTTCTTTTATGGCTGGTATTAATTCTTCTGCCTCGCCCCGAATATGGCTTGAATATAAGCCATTGTATTTCTTAACAATTTTCGCCAACTCAATAATTTCTTCCGTAGAGGCGACTTTGGCGTGGCTGTAGGCAAGACCCGTTGAAAGACCAAACGCGCCTTGTTTTAAAGCCGATTCCAGTAAAATTTTAATTTCTTCAAGCTCTTTTGTTTCTAGGGGCCTGAATTCATCGCCCAATAATCCGCGCCTTAAAGTAGAATGGCCGACCAAACCCGCAAAATTAATTCCTATTTTCCGCTTTTCTATTTCTTTTAAAAATTCTTTGAATGTCAGCCAGTTTAAATTTATCTCTTCAATGTCCGTCCATTTTTGGATGGCTTTTAAATTGTCGGCCGATACAAGAGGAGCCAGCGAAGATCCGCAATTTCCCCCTAAAACAGTGGTTATCCCCTGTTTTAACAAGCTTTCCTGACTCGGAATCGTGAAAAGAGTTAAAGAGGTATCCGAATGGTTATTGATGTCAATAAATCCAGGAGATAAACAAAGGCCAGTAGCATCAATTACTTTATCTGCTTTGTAATTTTGCAACTGGCCGATTTTTTTTATTTTGCCGTTTGACACAAAAACATCAGCGAAGATTTTTTTCTCTCTGCTGCCGTCAATAACAGCGGCGTTTTTTATCAATATGTCCGGCATACCCCGTAGTAGAATTCCGACATTTTATGTGCCGAAATTATAGAATTTAATGTTTATCAAAATTAATTGACCATTGATTATGCCCCGCACCTTTTTGGTCCCGACTTGTCGGGACCAGTCGGAATTTCACTACGGGGCATATACTTATCATATATTTATAAAGTATTTTTATCTATGAAAAATAAAATTATGCCTATGACCGCAACAACGCTGGAAACTATCCAAAATCTCATTGTAACTTTTGTTTCCGGCCATCCCTTTCCTTCAAAATGATGATGAATCGGCGTTGAAAGAAATATTTTTTTGTGCCTGATTTTTTTTGAAAGCACCTGGACAATTACCGACAAGGATTCAACCATCATGACGAAGCCGATAAATGGCAGAAAAAAAACAGAATTAGTCAGCATGGCAATAACGCCCAAAGTAATGCCCAGAGACATTGAGCCGGTATCGCCCATAAAAAATCTGGCTGGGTTGATATTAAACCATAAAAACGCCAATAACGCTCCGACAATTGCTCCGCAAAAAGTCGCTAATTCCATTCTTCCCTGGGTAAAACTAATAACAGCATAAGCGGAAAAAGCAACCAAAAGAATTCCACCGGCTAAACCGTCCAGGCCGTCTGTTTCGTTGGAAGAAAAAGCGCTGGCCACAATTACAAATATAAATATGGGAATATACCATAAGCCGATATTGAAATCTCCAAAAAACGGAATATGAAGCAAATCCCAATCAAGTTTAAAATAAAACCAATAAGCGCCGACAATCGCAATAATTAAATAAATCAATAATTTTCTCCGCATTCTTAGCCCTCTTTTTTTCTCACCGGCCCTGATAATGCCAAAAAAATCATCAATTAATCCGATTACGGCCGCAAACAGCAAAATTCCCAATGGCAATAATGTTTGTTTTCTGGTAAGGAAATTTAAATCGGAAAAGATTGAATCAGGGCCGAATATTTTAGTCAGAATCAAAATGCCTACTGCCAAAATTGCCACAGTTGCCCAAATTAAAATTCCGCCCATAGTCGGCGTTCCTTCTTTTTTCTTGTGAAGAGAAGTAAAAATCGGCGTATTGCCTTCGTCTTTGATGCTTTTTCCTACGTGATACTTATAAAGAAAATGAGTGAGAATTGGAGTTGAAAAAAGCGCGACCACAAAAGAAATTGCCGTTATTAATAAAATTTTTATTACTGGAAAAATATTTACTGCCATATATATGCTTCTTGGGCCCAATTAAGGAGGTTTTCCATGTCAATTTCTCTTTCAGTAGAACCCAAGATTACTGTAATTAAATAATTATCTTTGGAAATATTTGAAACTGTGAGCATACAACCACCAGCTTCTTCGGTGAAACCGGTTTTGCCACCGATGATTTGCGGAATTTTCCCCAATAATTTATTAGTAGTTGTTAAATTATGAACAAATTTATTGTCAATTGAATATACTGTGGCACTCGGCATTTTTAAAATATCCCAAATGATTGGAAATTTTAAGCTATAATTTGTTATTTTTACCATTTCCAGAACAGATGACTGATTTTTTAGGTCAAGACCCGCCGAATCAATAAAATAAGTATTTAATAATTCCAATTCTTTTGCCTTGCTGTTCATCAAATTTATAAATTCAGAGGGAGTTATTCTTGGATTATCGCTCGCAAGGGTTGTTGCCGCGTCATTACTTGATTCAATAAGCATTATCTGAAGTAAATCCTTTATTTTTAATTCCTCTCCCCTGATTAGTCCGCCTTCGTCTCCAATTACTGAAATAGAACCTTTGGAAACTTTTATAATTTCGTCCAGATTAAAATTTTCAACAGCGATTATTGCGGTCATTAGTTTTGTTAAGCTGGCAATTGGTAAAACTTGGTCTGCGTTTTTTTGAAAAACAACTCTCCCCTCCTCGTTCTGATTTTTAAAGCTTATAACAACGGCTGATTTGGCGCTTATTTCCGGGTCTTTAATTTCCCAGTTTCTGATCGGATAAAAATTGGAGTTTATTTCGTTTTTATTTGTCGCATCTCCCTGGGCTTGAAATACTGTCGCTTCAATCGGATTTTCCGGGTTTGCTGTTTTTCGTTCTTCTGTTTTACCAACTAAAAACAAACCCCAGGCAATGCCCAACATTAACAAAACTACCAATATTTGCAAAAAATATTTTTTCATCTTTTTTTATTTTCCGATTTTGAGTTTTAATTCTTTAAGTTGCCTTTCGTCAATTTTGCTTGGCGAGTTCATCATTAAATCGCGGCCATCTCCTGTTTTGGGAAAAGCCATTACTTCTCTGATGCTGGGTTCATTTTTCATAATCATTACAAACCTATCAATGCCAGTGGCGATTCCGCCATGAGGCGGCACGCCGTATTCAAACGCCTCCAGAATATGGCCGAATTTTTCCTGTATTTCCTCTTTTTTGTTTCCCATAATTTCAAACACTGCTTCTAAAATTCTCGGATTATGTTCCCTAATTGAACCGCCGCCGATTTCATAGCCATTTAAAACAAAATCATACTGGTGCGCCATTACCTTGTCTTGGTTTTTCTTTAAGTATGCGATAAACTCTTTTTCCGGTAAATTATCGGGGTTTTGGGCCTTGGTAAATGGATGATGAACCGCATCCCATCTTTTTTCGCTTTCTTTCCATTCAAAGGCCGGAAAATCAACAATAAAAGCAAAAGCAAGTTCATTAGAATCGTTTTTATTTTTTCTTAAATCCGGTTTGTCGCTATTATACTTTTTTAATGCTTCTTTGTATGTTAATCGCGGAAAAGGAATTTGGGTAAAGTGTTTTTCCGGCATTAATTTTTTAACCAGCTCTGTATAGAGTTTTTCTACTAATCCAAAAATCTCTTCTTGCGAAGGAAAGCTCATTTCAAGGTCTAATTGGGTAAATTCCGGCTGCCTGTCTCCGCGGCTGTCTTCATCCCTGAAACATCTGGCAATCTGAAAATATTTTTCTATTCCAGCCACCATTAATAATTGCTTGTATTGCTGGGGCGATTGGGGCAAGGCATAAAAACTGCCCTGGGAAATTCTTGAAGGTACAACATAATCCCGCGCCCCTTCCGGGGTTGATTTGGTTAAAATCGGAGTTTCAACCTCTATAAAGCCGCTGTCTGTTAAAAAATTTCTTATAAACTGGATAATTTTATGGCGTAAAATAAGATTGTCTTTCATTCTTTCTCTGCGAATATCCAAATACCTATATTTTAAGCGGCTATCCTCCCCTATTTCATAACCATTCGTGTCAATTGCGAAAGGCGGAGTTTCTGCTTTATTTAAAATTTCCAGCTTTTCGGCTGATAATTCTATTTTTCCTGTGGCTAATTTCAGATTAATTAATTTTTCCGGTCTGGGATTTATTATTCCTTCAATTTTAACAACCCATTCAGACCTTAAATCTTTGGCAATTTCTGCATTGGGAAAAACAACCTGCAGTATTCCAGACCTGTCTCGCAGGTCAATAAAAATAATCTTGCCGTGGTCTCTTCGGGCGTGAACCCATCCGGCAACAATAACCTTCTCGCCAATATGATTAATTGTCTCTAAAATAGCTATCCGTTTCATATAATCCTATATTAGCACAAATATTAAAAAAAATAAAAAAAAGACGGGGTCTAACCGCTTTTACCGAGAAGCCTTTCGAAAGAAAATCGAAAAGAAAAAACCTCGCTGCTTCCTAAGAAGCGTCCTCCTCTTTAGAGGATTTTTTGCCCATCGCTTTGTTTGGGGCTGTCTCCACAAACCCGTATACAACGGGAAGGCGGATTAGCCCTTACGCAGCTAGGCAGCTCCTGGTTAGGAGCTCTGGTTGTGGTGGTTAGACCCCGCGTTATTCAAGGTGCTTTATTTATTATTTATTTTAGCAAATTGGGGTTATTTGTCAATATTAAAACTTACTTAACATATTAAAATCCCGAAATAAATGACAGCAACGATGGTAAGGATTATTAAACAAAAAAGCAGGGTAAATGCCAAAATCAGTAACGGTTCTTTTATTTTCTTTTCTCCAAAGAATAAATAAGCCGGATAGCCGAAAACAATTGAACCGGTTATTGCAGCCGAGAAAACCAAAATAACAAGTATCGTGGCAAAGCCGAGAAGTCCCGGCGGTTGAATCATAGTTTTGCCCAAAAAATTAAATAACACTGCAATCAAAATGCAATATGCAATTACTCCGGCGGCCTGCAAAAGCCCGATTAAAGATGGATGTAATTTTTTCATCCCGTTAGAGAAAGGAAGCGCTTTAAGCGGTTTTTTAAATACCTTTTGCCCATTCCGGACTTTAAGTATCTTTCACGCGCGAAAGTGTCATCCTTATTTATACTTGCTTCATAATAAATTAATTTAAATGGTCCTCGACCTTTTGTAGAAAATACTAAATTATCATTATGTTCCTTAAAGCGCTTCCGTAGGTCCCTAGCACACCCCGTATAGAAACGCTTGTCTTTAATACTCTGAAGAAGATAAACGTAATGGAACTTCATAAAAAATTGGGTAATTATTTTTTTAAAGTTTCTAACGGGGCACAACCAGTATACCAGCGTTTATTCTTTTCGCTCTGCAAGATGTATACATACTGCATAGAGTTTTCTCTAACGGGATTCATATACCTTTAAAATTATTTAACAGGGTGAATTTATTTTTTATTATGCTTTTATTTTGCACTCAAATTAAATCTTTTCCAAGTTCGTAAAAAATCGTCCGCTTGTCCCGTACGAACTTTTTTATCTTTTCTTTGATTTGCTTCTGACTATGTCTTTACTCCTCTTTTTTGCCTTTCTATCACGTCTTTTTTTGTTTGCCCATCCTACGCCCATATTTTTGTTTTTACTTTTTATTACGGTTATGACCTTTTTAATAATATAACATTATTCTACCATAAAATCGTTCAATTTAAAAAGCCGGGAAATAAAAACGGGGTCTAGCTGCATTTTACTAGACCCCTAAATTCAGAATTTTTCCCTGGCAACCACATAAACAACGAGCAGTAAGCTGAATATAACGACTGTGGAAGCGATAACAACATTGTCATTCGGTTTCGCGAATCGGGAAAAGATGGACAAGAAACAAAATTCAAATACAGCCAACCCACCGAATAAAAGTATATATAACTTTCCAACATCTTTTTCTTTTCCGTTTTCCGCCTCTCTAACAACCTTTCCGATTTTTGCCAATATTTTTCTAATCAATTTAACCTCCTTTTTTTAATTCCAGGGCGCTTTTTCTGTTTTCAGGCTGGAATCCACCATTTTAGAGATTTCCTGATTGACTGGATTATTCCGGAACTGAACCAGCTTGATATAGGTTTTGGGGTCCAACTCTGTTTCTGCGTTTTCTGCGTCCCAAAGAGCGGAAAGAGCTAAAAATCTGATTGGTTCGTTCTCGTGGCTAAGTAAATCAACCAAAAGTTCTTCTGCCTTCTTGTTTCTTTTTTCTGCAAAAATCCTCATGACTCTCCTGATCATAACCAGCATTAAGTAAAAATGTCGGCCTGCGCTTTTTTCGTCCGGAACCAGACTTCCAAAAGTGTTCAGCATATGTTTTAAGCTTTCCACTTCCCTGTCTGTAATGTCCATTTTTTACCTCCTTGCCCTGCCGAAGTCCCGCCAAGGCGGGACGTAGGTGGGCTTGCCCTGCCGTAGCTTCATGCGTAGGTGGGCTTTTAGAACTAAAAACAGAATAGCGCAATTTCACCATTCTGTCAATCCCGTATATCCCGCATTTGCGGGATTGTTCGGGGTTTACCTGTCCCGCTCAGCTGGACGAAGGAGGATTCGACTTTTCTTTTTGCAAATAATCTTCAAATTGCTCAATAAATCTTAACTAACTTCCAACATTCTTTTTATTGCTGTTCTTGCTTTACTGGCAATTGATTTTTCAACTATAACTTCGTGATCGCCAGGATTCTCTAAGGCATCTAAAACCTTAAATAAATCTGTCTTTTTCATATTCGGACAAATAGCGAGCGGAGATGCATGATAAAATTTTTTATCTGGGCTTTGCTTTTCCATCTGGTGTATTATTCCTTTTTCGGTAGCGATAATAAACTCTTTGGCATTATTTTCTTTAGTAATTTTAATCATTCCTCCTGTGCTTAAAACAAAATCAGACACTACCTTAACCGGAACAGTGCATTCGGGATGGCACAAAGCTATAGCCTTAGGATGTTGTTTTTTTAGTTTTATAATATCCTTATCTAAAATTTTTATGTGGGTAGAACAATAACCAGGATAAAAAATAAATTTTTTATTACTTTTCCGAGCAACCCATCCCCCCAAATATTTATCAGGCACAAAAATTATTTCCTTGCATTCCAAAGAATCAATAATTTTCTGTGCATTAGAAGAAGTGCAACAAATATCACTTTCCGATTTTACGGCTGCGGTCGTATTAACATAGCAAACCACTTTGGCTTTAGGATATTTTTTCTTTAGTTCTTTTAACCTCTCCACATCAATCATATTAGCCATCGGGCAACCGGCAGTTAAATCCGGTATTACCACTTTCTTTTTGGGGTTTAAAATTTTTGCGGTCTCAGCCATAAAATGCACTCCGCAAAAAACAATCATTTTAGCATTTGTTTTAGAGGATTCCTGGCTTAACTGCAAAGAATCGCCAACAAAATCAGCAATATCCTGTACTTCTGGTAGTTGATAGTTATGAGCTAAAATAATAGCTTTCTTTTTGTTCTTCCAATAATTAATCTGTGATAAAATTTCTTCAATCATAATCAGATGATCCATTTTATTTAGCAGATTCCTTTTTGAATAAAATCCTCAACTTTTTTCTTTGATCCTCTTTTTGCCATAAATTTATTTTTTAATTATTTTAATAAAATTCTCAATTGACCGGTCGTATGTTTTTTCCTTGCCCTTCCGTAGCCTCGCGCGAAGGAGGGTGCTTCCCATTCTTTTACCCGGTTAAATATGCTTTCAGCAAAAATTTAACGGGTTAAACTCGGACAATCAGGGTACGTACATGGACAAGTTTTTAAATTATTTTCTTTTTGGCAGTTCATGGTTTTTTAAATCTCACGGTATAATTCCAAAGATTTCCAAATATTCCGTCTAAAATAAATCCTGCTTTTTTGCCTACTTTTATAGTGGTTGACTTTAAAGGATAATCAGGATCAAACAAAAGCTCGGTTACTGCCAAAATTCCGCCTAGTTTTAATACCCGTCTAACTTCTTCTAGTGCTCTCTGTTTATCGGGTATTTCCTGAAGAACGGTTACCATATAAACCAAATCTAAGGAATTATCATCAAAAGGTAATTCATAGGCGCTTTTATCGATTATTTCAATGTTTTTAATGTCCCGATTTTCTGGTTTGGCTAATTTGTTTTCCAATTGCTTCAACATTTTTGGCTCAATGTCCAAAGCGTAAACCTTGCCATTTTCACCAACAGCCCTTGCTACAAGGGTGGTGAATGCTCCGCTCCCACAACCCAAATCTAAAACTTTCATTCCCTGTTTTATTCCGCTTCGTTCTATTAATTTAGCTGGTGGCTGTACTTTTCTTCTGTAACCGCTGTCCAAAAAACGTCCAATAAAAGCAGGTGCGGGAAAATGAAAAAGTTTTCTAAAAACCCTTATTATAATCTGCCACAGAACAAAGGCGACTAAAATTATTAATATTATCCTACCTATCATATATCTTTATTCTACCCCCAAATCAAATTTTTTCCAAAGACATCATCCTCATTTTGCTACATTCGTGCGAATTAGCCGATGTGTGTTTTGGATTGAGTTAATTTGAATTAATTCTCAATAAGATCTAAAAAATCTTTCGGGGCTTCCGGTGAAACGGAATAATACATATTTATGCCAACCTGCTCCCAGTTCACGAAATCGGCACTTTCCAGGACTTTCAAGTGTCTGGAAGTACTGCGAAAAGAAAGCTTTATTTTATCGCTGATTTCCCCAACCGTCAGTTTTTTGTGCTTCAGTAATTCTTCCATAATCCTTAACCGTCTTTCATTTCCCAGCGCCCTCAATTTTCTGCTTAAATTTTTTATGTTTTTCATACGGACATATTATAACAAAAATATTTTCCTTATACCACATTCGCACGAATTAGCCGACGTGGAAGTTAAGTTTTATTTTTTGATTTCAACCTAATTTTATCAGTTTTGAAATCGTGACCAAGATTGCGCCCTTGGCTGGCAAACCTTTATTTTCCGGGATTTTTTCGATAAATTCTTTCCATTCCCCTTTTGTAAAATATTCTGCCGTACCGATTAGTTTATAACCTTTCCAGTCTTTGTCCCACACAGCTAAACAAATATTGTTATTCCTTTCAAGGTTTTCTTTTGTCCGTTTCATATAATTATCTGTAATTAAAACTTGATTTTCCGAAACAACCTTAACGCAAGCCACGCCAATAACATTCGGTTTGTTATCGCTATTAACCGTTGCAAAAGCAACTGGATTTTCCTCAATTATCTTTTTCGCTTCGCTTGTAATCATAAATTCATTTTTTAATTATTTTAATAAAATTTTTAATTGACCGGTCAAAGGTTTTTTCAATTTCCGGTGAAAAATAGCATCCGGGCAATTCATTGTTTTTCCTGTGATGTTTTATACACTCTCAACAAAATCCTTTCCGCGGACAATCAGGATACGTACACGGGCAAGTTTTTAAATTATTTTCTTTTTGACATTGCATAGGGTTGGTTTTTAGGGATTAGTTGTTATTATTTAAATTTTATCGTATCTTGCTTACCCGTTGCCAAAAGTTGATATTCTAAAATTTCGATATACGTAATTTCTCCGTCTTTATATCGCACTTTTGCTTTAATCTTTACTGGTTCATCGATTATATCCCTATAGTCATTTAGGTGAAATTCGCCCTTGACCGAGGTAGGTATTTTCATCGGGCCATTTTTTATATTAAACCCAAAGTAATAGTTTCTCGGAGCATCAAGATCTAATTTTCTTATGACTCCTTCTAGTTCTTCTTCAAATTCTCCATTTTTTAGTAATTTATTCTCGTCTAAGTCTTCCAGTGAACGATAAAAGTCCTCTTTTTGTTCCTGTTTTATGATAACTGAATTATTACTACCGATAATATTTATTTGATCGCCACTGATATTTATAGGAGATACAACTTTTTTCATATTTAATTTAAAATCCTTGTCCCTCTCAAAATCTTCTATCTCTTTCTGAAAGTTTTTGTTCTTATTTCTTCTATTTGTTAGAAAATAAATATAGGTCGCGGTGATACAGCCTGAAATAACTTGCTGAAAAATCTGACTTTTTAGGATTACCTCAATTACCTCGCCGAAGGAACCACTTTTTAGTTTTAAAAAAATCTTTATATCACTAGAACCAAAATCAATTTTTCTATTATTTTTTAAAACATCGGCAGTATTTTTTACTATACTTTCTATGGCCTCTAACTGGGTATATAAATCTCTTATTGCCATTTTGTTCTCAAAAGATGGCCCTTTGTATATAATTTCGATACTATCCTCTTTAATTATTTTTTCTCCGAACAAATTTTTATTCATAATCTAAAAATTTAAATCCGTCCAATTATCAAAAGAGTTATTCTTAAAATCTTTGCTTGTTTTATCAAAATAAACCCATCTTCCGCGATAATTTCGGGGATCAGTATTAGTGACTATTCCGCCAAAAAGTTTTTTGCTTTTTTTGTTTTCGTTCCGAATATATTGTCTTAATCCGTCAGATTTTGGTCCAAAATCGCTTAAAAAAGTCCCATGCGGATCAAATAAACCAATTCTTCCATCTTTCATTTGAACAATAAAATCAACATAAAAAGGCTTCGGCTCGCCGTTCTCATAAGGCACAGCGAAAAATGTCGCGTCTCTATCGCCATTTTTGAACCACCATTCAACCATTTCTGATTTTTCTAAAAATTCTATAAAAGCTTTTTCTAAATTTGAACCATATTTAACATAAAATGGCTGCATAACAGATTTTTTTCTTTCTTCCTGTATATATTCTTCTCCAAAAGTTAATGATTCTTTAATATTCCAGTTTTCTTCAAACTCTAATTCAGGTTCGCGCTTAATAACTTCTTTCTGATATTCTTCTTTCGCCTTATCTATTACATTAAAAAAGTACTGATTATTTTTATCGCTTAGAACAATATCTTGCCCCTCTCCAAAACTTATCTTAAATTCTTTTTCTAAAAATTTATAAATTGATTGCTTTATTTTATCTACTGATCTATCTTCCGGGTAAAGCGATATTGTCCCTTTTTGTAAACTTTCTCTAGCAAAAAAATCAAATAATTTTTGCAAATCAAAACCGCTAATCTTAATCGCCTTATCACCAATAATTTTTGCTCCAACTAAAGCATCTATGTCTTCTCTTTTCTGATCTGCAATAATTTTCAAGTCTAATTTTTTGGCTTTAATGTCAATTTTCTTTTTCAAATCATATTCTTTAGCTTGCTCTAAAAATATTTCAATAAAAAGCGGGGCTAACCTTGTTTTCTCTCTATGTCTTTTGGAATAACAAGAAGGTAAGTTTATTGGTTTATAATCTTCTTGTCTTTTACTCGTCAGAAAAGAAACATATCCGGGCTCAATTTCTTTTTCAATTACAATGTTATTTAAGTTAGTATAAATATAGCCATAATTTAAAATTTCTTCAACATAATACTTTTCCCTCTCTGGTTCAGGCATTCTCATAATTCTACCAACCGTTTGAATGGAAAATATTGGACTGTGCCACTCCCGAAACAAAATGAGTATTTGTGCCCTCGGGCAATCCCAGCCCAATGCAATCGCTTCTTTAAAAAGCAATACTTCAACCTCGCTATCCTGCCTCTCAACATTTTCTTTATTTATATGCTCGCCAGAAAGCCAAATCGCCAATTTATTATTTCCTTTTTCAGTTGAAATTTTATGCTTATTTTTCAAAATACTTTCAACTTTTTCGCGTATTCTTTCTTCCACTTGTCCTAATTTTCTTGGCAGTTGAATTAAAACTAATGGATTAATTTCCGTTTTTTCTTTTTGATACGCTTTTATTAAGTCTTGTCTTTTTTTCAGCGCCGCGTCTATTACTAATTCTTCGCTGTCCTTTATTTTTTCGTCCCCCAACTCGGTCTTAATCTTCCCCTCCCTGAATACATTCTTATAATTTTCGTTTAAAATCAGAGCTTTTTTTACCATTGCCTCTTTTTTTACATCTTCCAATATCACATCTACCTCAAAATCTCCTTTTAAGATTGGGGTTGCTGATACTTCAATAGTTAAATCCGGATTAATATCATTTCTTAGTTGAGTCGCCGCTGATCTTTCTTTTTTGTCCATTTGGCCGGCAGAATAATGCACCTCATCTATTATTAAAACGATTTTTCTTCCTTCTTCGCGAGTACGCTCTAATACTTTTGATAAATAAAATTCTTGTTCATTTTCTTTAACGATTGTATTTTTACCTTTTTTATTCACGCTTGACCAATTAAAAAACAAAATTTCATTCTCGCTGATTTTTCTGTCGTCTAAATCCTCAAAATAGGAACACTTTAGCGCTCGGCTTTGCTCAAAATAGTTCTCTAATTTATCTTTGCTCTGAATATGAAGTTTTCTTGGCGCCGTCCAAATAAAACCCAATGATTGCCTGATTTCTTTATCATCAACCAATTGCTTCAAAAATTCCGCCATCATTATTGTTTTTCCCGAACCTGTCGGCGACTTAAAAACCAGTTTTTTACTATCAGAATAACCCAAAAGTTTTTTGGTTTTATTCAGTAAATCGTCTATTGCGTTCTCTTGGTAAATTTTTAGTTGCATAGATTATCCTAATAAATTGGCTACTTTCTCTTTGAAATTTTTGATTTTTTCATCACTTATTTTTTTATTCTGATAATGCCACATGACATTTAATGGTCTTTTGTAATTTTCACTTTCTTTTGGTATGCCTAAAAACTTTTCTAAATCATCGTCGAAAGAATCAATTTTAAGCGTAAAGTTATTTTTATTTTTTTCTAGAAAATCGTTTATTTTTTTATGTTTTCCTGTATCGCCATCGGCATCAAAGATAACCGAGTGTTTTATTCCTAATTCTTTAAATAGGTTCATATATCTATGGATATTTTCTTTGCCAAGAGCATTTAAAATATAAACTTCCTTGTTTAATAATAGTAATTCCTTATTTTTTATTAAATAATCTATTAAAACTTTTTCTGAAGCACCCTCGCAAACTAAAACAAAATCAGCAAAAAACGCACAACATCTATCGGAGTCTAAATATAAAGAATATCTGATAGCTTCTAATTCTAAATCCTTATCTTCAATATCCTCCCCTAGAATATATTTTAATTCCTTATTGGCTATTAATACATCTTTTAATTCTAATTCGGTAATTTGAAAAATCTTGGTCTCTCCCCCATCTTTATAAAGTTTTAAAATAGAAGGCAGATTATCGATATTTTTGCTTACAAAATGTGTAGAATGAGTTGATACTAAAATCTGCTGTTGGCCCTCTTTGGACAAGTCCTCTAAACTCTGATTCAATACCTCTTGTTGGGAGGGGTGCAAAAATGCTTCGGGTTCTTCAAAAAGGACCAGTGTAAAATCCGGTGAGAATTCCTTTTTTTCTTTCTTAGACGCTGGCTCTTTATATTTTGTGGATAATCTTATCAAGGTATAAATAAGATGTCTTTGAAGTCCTTGCCCAAAAGAATCGATGGTCATTTCTTGCATTCCCAAATGCTTGTCTTTTAAAAAGTGACTAATTAAATTCTTTATTATGTCTTCAGGTTTAATCTCATTGATATTCACTCCGAAAGACACATCCCAGTTTTCAATTTCTTTATTTATGTCATCAATAAAGCTTTGTATCGATACTCCATCTTTTGAAGCCTCGCTTTTAAATTTTTCATTAAATTCTACAAATGATTTACTTAGCGTTTCAAATGATTCACTATTTTTTATAACTTTTTTTACTAAAAAATTTAAAGTATCTCTAAAAGCAGATGGTCCGCTCAATTTAGTATATTCATCTAATCTTGCCACTTCTGGAATATAAATAACATCACCTATTTTTGCTTCTGAGATATTTTTAGCACCATAAAAAAGATTATCTGAAAGATATCCTTTTTCGTATCCGTAGATATTGCTCTGGTTAGATTTGACTTGGTCTGGATGCTTTAAATATTTCCTTACTTTCAAACTATTTTTTTCTTGTTTATATTCTTCTCTTAAACCAGTAAATTCATCGTTCATTAGGCTAAATTCTACCTCAATCCAACTTTCTTGATCATCGGTTTTAAATTTAGGGAAATCATCTTTGTCCCATTTTTCTTTTTCATAGAAAATTCTCAAAGCATCAATTATATTTGTTTTGCCAGAATTATTAGCACCAACTAAAAGAGAATAACCAAGTAAATCAAAACTTTGCTCCTTAATGGAACGAAAATTATGAATTGTTATCTTTTTTATCTTCATATTTTTACTTAAAAATTCTCCTATACACCCTCAAAATTGCTTCGGGTATAGGAGATAATTGGACCCCTTGTCTTACATCTTTAAATTCATCGTCAAAAGTTTCATCGCCTAAAGAAAAAACATAGACGCTGAATTTTCCTTTTATATCCTTAATTGTTTTTTTGAAAGCTGGAATCGCCGCTTGGTCAAAAATTATACCGGTATAATGATTAGTGTTTTTGAAAATCTTAAAACCGACACGATTTTCGATTTCTTCAAAAGTTCCCTCTTTTACGCAAAGCATTTCCGTTACCTGTTCGGTAAGTTTTATTTTGTTTTTATCTGTCGATTCGCCATAGTCAACAAAATCAGTTTTGAAGTATTTTAAGTTTCCGCCTAAACCAGCAACTTTTTCGCCTTTCAAATTTTTATATCCCCCAATAACCTTTTTAATTCTGGGATAGCAAATATCTTCGGCAATTTTATACTCGTTGCCATTATTATCCTCATTATTAGTGCCTAAAATAAATTTCCTACTGCCGCCATCTTCTTTATTCAATTCTAAAACTGCATGCGCGGTAGTACCCGTGCCAGCCATAAAGTCTAAGATTAATGAATCAGAATTAGTCGATAAATCTAACAAATATTTTATTAACTGATATGGTTTTGGATAGTTGAAAAACTTGCCATGAAAAATATTTTCTAATTGTTTTGTGGCCATTGTACTTGAAAAAAGTGGTATTACACCCAGCGGCGGCCTACTTCGTTCAATTGAATTTTCTTCGTTATCTACTCTTAAATATTGCTTTGTATAAACTACCCATTCGCCCTTTTTATTTTTAACTAATTTGACATATCCGTTTTTTAATCCCCATTCCAATTTTTGTTTAGACCAGCGCCAACAAGCTTTTTTGTGTTTAAAACTCGGCGAAATTTTACTTCCGTCAGGTGCTGTTATGGGGTAGTCCAGAGATTTTGAATATTGGATACTAGCACTATTTAGTTTTATTAACTTATGTTTTCCTCTAATTTTTTCGTATTCATCAGAATTTGTATATGCGTCTTCGTCGGGTATCTTTTCTGTATGGATTATAAGCCTATCTTTGTTTTTTGCATAAACTAATATATATTCGTGCTTAATTTTAAAATGCTTGCTATCAGAGCTCCCTCCGCCTTCCCTATTTTCCCATACTAAATTTGCTATAAAGTTATCATCCCCAAATAAATCCGAGTTATCGCACAACATTTTTAATTGTGCCACTTCATTATCATCAATTGAAATAAAAATTACTCCGGTATCTTTTAATAAGTTCTTTGCCAACCTTAATCTTTTCTCCATAAAAGCAAGCCATTTTGAGTGGCGGTAAGCGTCTTCTTTGTCCACATAGCGGTCGTTAAAAATAAAATCTTTATTGCCCGTGTTATATGGCGGGTCAATGTAGATGACATCAACTTTTTTTGCGTGGGTATAATTCAAAACTGAAAGCGCGTGATAATTGTCACCTTCAATAAGTAAATTTACCGGCTTATCTTTGTCGGTAATTATTTCTTTGTTTTTAACTTCTTTTAACACCGGTAATTTTTCTTTACACATCTCAACCACTTCCTCGGGCTTTTCTTCCCAAACCAAACCGTACTTTTTCCTTTTCTTCAGTTCCTTTTTAAGCCGTTCAACTTCGCCTTTTAATTTTTCGATTTCTGATTTTTTGCCGTTTTTTCCCATAATTTTATATTAGCTTACTTTCCTTAAAACTAAAAATCTTATTTTTTGTAGTTATCGATTTCTCTTTCTCGCACTCATTATTAACTCAAAACCTCCAATAATTTCGTTGCCAAAAAGATTTTCCCCTTTTCTTTACCGCTTATTTCTTTAACAATGCCGAGTTTTTCGAGATGGAGCACGGATCGCTTAGCAGTCACAAAAGTAGTCTTCAATAGGGCAGTGGCTCGAGAAATAGTGATGTATGGATTTTGAAATAGTAAATCCAATGTCCTGCTGACACTTGTGCTTAAATGATGTTGTTTTATAAGCTCGTCATATTCTTCTTTTAGCGCCAAAATTTTATCCGCATTTGTCAACGCTTCTGTCGCTTGTTCACGCACGCCACGCAAAAAGAAAGTCAACCAATCATTCCATTGGCCATTAGTACTTACCTGCATGAGATGTTCATAATATTCGCTTCTATGCCTCTCAAAAAATGCGCTCAAATATAGAAGAGGCAATGATAAAACTTCTCTATGCACCAAAAGAAGAGTTATAAGTAATCTGCCGATCCTGCCATTGCCGTCAAGAAATGGATGAATGGCTTCAAACTGATAGTGGACTATTGCCGAATCTACGAGTGCGGGAAATTTTTGATTTTGATGCAAATATATCTCCCACTCATTAAGCGTTTTTTGCATCTCTATCACCGGAGGAGGAACAAATGTCGCCTCTTCCAGGGTACAACCTGGTTTACCAATCCAATTCTGACTCCTGCGGAATTCACCAGGTGTCGCGTGACTGCCCCTAACTCCCTCCATAAGAATTCTATGAAGCTCACGAACAAAACGAAGACTTAAAGGGAATTCTTTAATACGCCTTAACCCATATTCCATAGCCTTTACGTATTGGTTTACTTCTTTAATATCATCGGTTTTTTGGACAGCCCCAATTTCTGCCTCAAATAAATCAGACAGCGACGCTTGCGTCCCTTCTATTTTCGAACTTAAAACAGCCTCTTTTCTCAAGTATGGCCGAATTAAAAGATGGGGGTTTGGTAAACGTTTTGCCGCTCCGGCAAGCTTGCCCAACGCAATGTCTGCTTGCGATAGCGTGCTGACTAAATCGTTATTAAACTCCAGTGTGGGCGGAAGCGGATCTGGAACAAAAGCAAAGTAATCCCTTTCGGTTTTTATCACTTTTCCTGTCGCATTTTGCGCAAATATTGATTTGTCCATATGTGTAATTATACTTTATAGCATAAAAGTATAATTGTCAAATTTATTATTATACACCTAGGCACTAAGGAAATTTATAGCAATCCCTGCCCCTTAAAACTAAATGTTTTATTCTTAGTAATTATTACGTGGTCCAAGACGTCAATTCCCATTATTTTGCCGGCTTCAATGATTCTCTTTGTAACCAATAAATCATCTTCGGACGGCTCTGCGTCGCCTGAAGGATGGTTGTGGGCTAAAATTATTTGAGCTGCGTTTTGTTTTAGGGCTTCATTAAAAATTTCTCGCGGATGAACTAGACTTGCGTTTAAGGTACCGATAAACATCGGCTTTTTAAAAATCATTTCGTTGCGCGCATTTAAATAAATTACCATAAAATGTTCCCTAGATTTATCGCGCAAATATACTGCCTGGGCTAAGACATCTTTTACCGATTCGATTATTGGCAATGTTTCTTCTTGAATATTTAACGTTCTTTTGATTAATTCTATCGCGGCTAAAATTGTACAAGCTTTGGCTGGACCAATCCCCTTTATTTTAGCCAAATCATCATAACTCATTTTTAACAGCCTTCCTTTCGGATATTTGGTTAAAATTTGCTTAGCAACTTCAATAACATTTTTGCCTTTTATTCCCGTTCCCAACAAAATAGCCAAAAGCTCCTCGTCTTTTAGATTTTTTGAGCCTTTGGCGATTAATTTTTCTCTCGGTCTTTCAATTTTCGCTAAATCCCGCAACTTCATATTTCAAAACCCATTGAGTTGGCGTTTTAACTCATTGATAAGATTTCGTTTAAAATCCTTAATGATATCTTGTTGATCTTTGGGTAATAATGCGGATAACTCGCTTTTAAAATCAATTTTCTCTGCTTCCGATTCAATAATATTTCTTTCATTAGCTAGTCGCTTTTTCTGTTCTGGCTCCAAAAGACCCTTTCGCATAATAAAATATAAATCATAAAAATCACGGGGTTTCTTTCTTTTTAGTAGAGCATCAAAAATCTTCTCCTCTATAAGCTCCGTCTGAGGTAAATGATAAACATTATAAGTGGGCACAAAATCATTTGCTATGCTGTCAACTTCTCCTTTCGCATCCCGACCATTACGAGAAGAGATATTGATCTCAACACCCACGGGCTGGTAATCGTATAATTTAAAGGTCGCATCACCATAATATCCTTCACTGGTTACGCCGGGCTTTGGTCCAAGCTCTACATGGATACCAATTTTTTCTATTTCTGCAAGAGTTTTAGTAAATAAATCTTCAATAAATTTTTCTTGTTGATATCGCTCTACCTTAAAAATAGAAAAATCTAAATCCTCGGAAAAACGAGGACTACCATAAATAACTCGCAAGGCAGTACCTCCTTTAAAGAGAACATTTTCGGTTCCTTCTAATCTGTAAAATTGTGAAAGAAAAAGGTGCTGAAAATATTCACGAACAATATTTAATTCGTTGGTCTGATACTTAGTGACTAATTTTTGAATTTCATTTTGACTAATCATCGAAGTGTATTTTTTATCACGCTAATAAGTTTATTATTATTAAATAGTTTAGCATAGCGGAGAGCTTTGGTTGGATTAATTTTTTCTTTATTAAATCTGCTGATTGGTTTTTTATTGCTTAGAACTCGAAGGTAGGTCAAGTCAACAAAGGCCTTTTCTGGTTCGGCAATTATAAATGTTACTTCACGGTGTTTGCTTAAAAAATATCCAGTAAAGGCCTGTTTTTTAATTCGGCGATAACTAAAAATTTTGCCGAGGGCATTGAAATGTCGAGTTGCTTTTGTCGTTACAGAAGTAATCTCGTAGACTGTTTCCGGGATAATCCGATGATAGGATAGGGCAAACTCCAAAGAAACGTAAGAAGGTTCATAAAGTTTGTTGGCTAAATAAAGATCAGGAATATCAGTATCATAAATCGTATAAAGTCCTCTCTTCAGCTGTATTAAATATCCGCGTTGCGTATAACGATGAAGAAGAAAACTAGTAGCTACTTTACTCACACCAAAAATACGCCTTATATCTAAAGGCGTAAATATCAAGAGTTTTTTCTCCTTCAGTTTTCTCTCGAAAATTGCCCAATTCACTAATTTAGCCATATTGCTAATTTATCAAAACTTAATCCAAAAGTCAAATATTTTAACTGTGGATAACTTTTTGCTTCTTTTTTACTCATGGATTCGATAAATTTACCATAAATATCTTTATTATACTCCCATCCTTCGCGCAAGGCTACGGATTGGCTTTACTTACTCGAATTTTTTCCTCTTATTCTCCTGTGCTCCAATCTTGCTGCCGATTCCCGGGAAGGAAAAATTTTCGGGAAAATTTTAGTCGGGTTTTTATTACCTATTTTTTGAAATAGACGTCTTTTGAAATTTTCTTTCATAAGATTACAGGTGAAAATTATTTAACAGGGTGAATTAATTATTAATCTTTTAAAATCAGGAATCTTTTTTCTCCTCTTTCAAATACCAATACTCGCCGTCAAAAACCAGTAAAGTATCCGGCTGGTTGGTAGCGAAATATTGAAGAGTTATTTCTTTGTCGTTTGCTTCAATTTTTTCTTCTTTGATTTTAATCGGATTTCTTACGTCAAAACCCAGTTTTTCAAAAGCGAAATTAAGAATCGCTCTTTCGGTTAATTTCTCCACTTCTTTCAGTTTTGCTTTTTCGTTCTTGGCGTGAAAATGAGCAAAAGATCTTTCTGCTTTCCATATAAACTCGGCTGCAGCAGGAAAATTTTTCGCCAAAAATCCCAGTTTTTCTCCGGGCGGAGCCGTAAATTTATAATCGGAAAACGCCTTTTCGATCTCCTTGTCCAAACCGAGCCTTTCCCATTCGTCCAGGGTCGCCTTATTCAGCTCGATATCCACAATCGGCTCTTTATCTTTATTGTTATCTTCGGTTGTCGATTCCAATGATTCAATACTCATAATTTTTTATTTCCACTGGCATTTGCTGTTTACGCAACTACAAATCACTCCGTATGTTTGGGCATTATAACATTCGGTATATTCACAGGTGGTAATAACCGGCTCCTCGCTTTTTGACTGGCAAACCTGGCCAGAGCATCCGCCAGTTATACAATCAGCATCAGAAGAACATTGACCATTGGTGGATCTTCCGCAAAAATCACCTATTCTTGAGGACTGGGCAAGTTCAAAACTTTCGAGAATCGCTTTGGCAATTCTTACTTCTTCGGCATCATTCATATCAAAATCCTCATATTTTTCTTTTCCAAAATAGCTTATATAAGCTTTCCCCTTGTATCCGTTAATTTCAAAATCATTAATAAATAATTCTTTTACTTTCCCTTCAAAAACAAGCTTTTTCGTCCCGACTTCTGTATCCCCAACTATTATTGTTTCATCGCTATCTACAAAATCCCCTGCGCCTACACCGGTTCTGGGCACAGGTATGACATCGCCATTTTTCAATACCACGGCAAATGCCAAAGTATACCCATCAGAAGAGCTGAATAGATTTACTTCATAATAACCATAGCCAATAATTTCGTTTAGTCCAAAATCGTGTTCTACTGTCCAGTCCGAAGGGTATTTCATGGTATAAGCGTATTTAGGATTAGTGTAAACTTGCCAGTCGCTGGTATTGATTTGGCTTTTCACACATTTTGTCCCATCCCAACAACCGTCTTTACAATCGCAGGTTTTTACTTGCTTGCTGTTGTCGGATGAGCAGCCACAAGCACCGATTAAACAAGAATTAGGAAAATCAGAAGCTGATTTACAGCAATCGGCAATGGCTACGGTTCCGCCCGAATCAATACAAGTTTTTTCCGTCTCGGTCGGCTGTTTTGGTTTTTGCTGAGATTGATAAATTAAATAACCAACTCCAGCAACAATGATTAATATCACAACAATTAAAATAATTTTTTTCATAAAAATTACAATAAATTAATACTTAGCACGTCGTATGTATTAAGGCGTTTGTTTTAACGCCTTGTTTAATTTTTTCATTATAAATTTCGATTATTTTTGGTGTGGCGTCAAAAATAATTTCTGCTCCCTTGCTTTGAAGTTTTTGGATTGTTTCTTTATCTAATTCCATCGCCCCGTTTTGGCCAGTTCCAACAATAATAACTTGCGGATCTCCTTTTAAAAGTTTCTCGATCTCCCAATCCCCTATTTTGTGCGAACTGTCGAACAGTTCGTGCAGTTTTTTATAATCTCTTTCCTCAATTTTATCGCCAATAATCAAAACCTGATGATATTTGTTTACCCCGTTAAATTTCGCCTTCGGCGAACCCCGATTTATCGGGGATTTAACGGGGTGAATTATCACCTCCCCAAATTTAGTTGAGTCAATATGCAGCATAGAATTATTTCTTATTCAATCACAATCTTAGTCGCGTAATCGGATAAAATCCAGCCTTGGGTTTTATCTTTTAATTCTATCTTATACCAGTTGTTTTTTTCTTCTAAAAACGGATATTTTTCGCCTGGATAAATTTTAACTAAAATCAAATATTGCTTGCCCGGACCCTGTCTGACATTAAGCCAGCCGGTTTCCGTGTCTTTAATTAAAACCATTGTTATTTCTGCTGTTTCTTCTGCTTCGTTTAAATCCGTGCCAGTATCAATATTTTCTTCTGCTTGTTCCGGCGTTTCTGTTTGCTCTTGATTTGTTTTTGGCTCTTCAACGTGTTCTGGTTTATAGAATTTAAAACCAACGTGCTTCGGCTTGTAGAATTTAAAATACCAAACCGATAATACTGCCAGGGCAATCAAAAGAATTATAAGCGAAGTTACTGAAATAGAAAGAAAAATATTTTTTCTTTTTTTATTTCTCAATTTATAACTTGCTGTTTGCAGTAGTTTTTCTTTTTCTGTATTTTCTGAAGATTTCTGTTTTTTGTTTTCTTTTTTTGTTATTTTGGCCGGTAAAAATAAATCATTGGACCATTTCTTCCGCAAGCCCCTGATTCCCAAGCCAATTGCTTCGATAAAGTCGCTGGGAAGGCCGGTTCCGTGAAGAACAGACGCTCCTAAAGAAACATTTGCTCCGAGGTTTGAGGCAAAATAATCAATTATATTTTCCAGTTTTTCTATTTCTCCGACTAAAATTATCTCGTTCACTGTCTGATTCGTCTTTCTTTGGAAATCATTTGTTAGTTCCTTTAATTCTTTGTTTATTTTATTTAAATTCGAACTTATTTTTCTCTCATCTTTAAATGAATCAGCCCCGATTTTTATAGAGGAAAATTGCCTTAAGCCATTTTTATCAAATATGGCTATATTACTGAAGGAGCTATCAACATCAACTATACAAATTATTTCTCCTTTTAATCTGGTAAGCCCTCTAAATATAGCGAGGGTTTCTATGTCAAAAAACTTTACTTTAATTTTTGAATCCTTAAAAAATTTAAGCCACTCCAAGACATAGGCCTTGCTTGCGGCCGCGACCAATATTTCTATATTATCGCCGTCTTCTTTTATAATATTGTACGAAAATACTATCTCATCTTTATTCGGGCCAATGCGTTCTTGTATCGCCTCTAAAATCAACTCCTCTTTTTTTGCATAAAAATCCATGCTCAAAACCAAGATTATTACCTGTTTTTTGGGCAGTCCGAAAATTATATTTTTTATTTTAATCGACTTGGGCTTTGCTTTTTTGAGGGCGTCTTTCAGGGATTGTTTGAGTTCGTTTCTGTTTTCAATTATCCCATTTTTTAAAACGCCCGGTTCCAGTTTCACGCGATTCAACTTGGAAATTTTTATCCTGTTGCCCGATTTTTTTATCTCAACTATTTCTATTGCCTTGTCCGAGATATCCAAGCCGACCGATTTTTTAGACATAAAAAACATACTCGTATTATACCACTTTTCAAGACAAATAAAAAAAACGGGGTCTAAAGCCGCTTTACAAGAGAACAAGCTTGAGTAGTAAATTTAATTGATTTTTAAAATCTTGTAATGGATTTTGCCTTTGGGCGTTTGAACTATCACTTCATCGCCTTTTTTCTTGCCCAAAAAGGCCCGGCCCAATGGCGATTCGTTCGATATTCTTCCTTTAAAGGGGTCTGCTTCTGTTGAGCCGACAATTGAAAACTCTCTTTTTCCGTCGTGGTTCCGAACTTTGATAAGGCATCCGACTTCCACTATTTCGCAATTTTTTTTGCCGGAAATAACTACCGCTTCTTTTATAAGCGATTTTAAATCTAAAATTCTGCCTTCGTTGAACGCCTGGGCTTCTTTTGATTCCGCGTATTCCGCGTTTTCAGCCAAATCGCCCATATCCTGGGCGTCGTGAATTCTTTTTGCGATTTCTTTCCTTTCGGAAATTAATCTTTCCAATTCCTCTTTCAGTTCGTTTAATTTTTGCTGCGTTATATATCTATTCATAATATATGTTATCTATTAAAATACCATTCTAAAATATCTTTTGCAATAGGCACGGCCGTTGTGCTCCCCTCGCCCCCGTTTTCAATTAAAATCGTTAAAACAATTTCCGGATTATTATAGGGCGCAAAAACAGTGAACCAGCTATGGGGTGCTTTTCCTTTAAAGCTTTCGGCAGTGCCTGTTTTGCCTGCAAGTTCAATTGGAAAACTTGCCAAAGAACGCGCCGAGCCGGAAATAATGACCTCTCTCATCCCTTTTCTTACGACTTCTATAAGGTCCTTATTTATAAAATTTTTGTTTATTATTTCCGGCTTATCATTTTCCAATAAATTCGGCTTGTATGTGGTGCCCCCATTGGCAATTGTTGCTGTTGCTATTGCCATTTGTAAGGGCGTGACAGTAATATCTCCCTGGCCAATGGAGCAATTGTATGTGTCGCCGATATACCATTGTTCTTTTTTCTCTTTTGTTTTCCATTCTGGGCTGGGAATAAATCCCGATTTTTCTTCCGGAAGATTTATGCCCAGCGTTTTCCCCAAATTAAAAAGATTCAAATATTTTTTAATCCTTTCAATACCTAGACCCTCAATATTGCCATATCCGCCGCCAACAGTATAAAAAAACACATTACAGGATTCGGCAATCGCCTTGTAAATATCGACCGTGCCGTGGGCTTTCCAATCGCCATAAGTCCAAACCACATTTGAATTGTATTTATCCATAATATTCAAATATCCTGGGCAGTTTATCTGCGTTTTTGGAGTAATAACGCCTTCCTGTAAGGCAGCAGAAGCAAGCAACGGCTTAATTGTTGAGCCAGGAGGATAAACTCCGGAAATCGCCCTATTAAAAAGCGGTTCGTTTTTGTTGTTAAAAATCTTATTAAATTCTTCCTGGGTTAATCCTTTGATAAAATCATTGCTGTCAAAACTCGGCAAACTGACCATTGCCAGAACTTTTCCGTTCTGCGGATTTATCGCAACAGCAGCTGCTTTTACGGCATTGATACTGCTTAATTTTGATTTCAGGAGCTGATAAATCTTTTTTTGTAAATCAGCGTCTATTGATAAAACCAAATCATTGCCAAAAACCGGCTCTTTTGTGGCTAAAACTTTTTGAGTTCTGCCCAAGCTGTCAATTTCAACCAATTCTTGGCCGTATGCCCCCCGTAAAGTGTTTTCATAAACGCTTTCCAGCCCTGTTCTCCCGATATAATCATCCAATAAATAATTTTTATCCTTGACTTCACTTTCATTGGCTTTATCTACGTAACCCAAAACATGGGCAAAAGCAGGGCCGTCTTCATATTGCCTGCGATTATCTTTTATAACCCTGATCGAAGGAAAATCTATAAATTCCGATTCAATAACAAGAGCTTTTTGCGTACTTATATCCTCTGAAATAATTATAGGGTATGAAATATTGATATGGTTCTTAATTATCTCTGTTATCTCTTCTTTTGGTTTGTTTAATTGAGCTGATAAATCTTTAATTATTTGTTTATAATTTTCTTCTTGAACAAAATCAGCGGGAATCACGGCAATGTCTATTTTGGGAATATTTACGGCCAAAGGATTTTTATTTTTGTCGTAAATAATTCCCCTCAAGGGTCTTATGGGGTAGGAACGGATTTTATTTTCGTTCGCTAAATTCTGCCAATAACTCCCCTTTATTATTTGCAGCTGAAAACTTTTTACGAATAAGACAAAAAGCAGCAGAATAACAATTCCAAAAAACAATTTTAAAACCCGTTCTTGTATGGGTTTTTCCAATTTTTCCCTTTCTCCTTCGGGCGATTCTCTTAATCTTTCCGAATCCAAAAAAATCTCTTCAGGCCCGATGTCGTCCCTGTATTTTCGTTTTACCTTATATTTATCGTTTTCTAACATAGTTTTTTAATCAATCCGAAAACAGGCAAAGACAAAGCTAAATTGTAAAAAATATTGGTTATAAAATTTAAAAATCCAAAATAAAAACCCGTTCCGGCTATCTTGAATAAAAAGGCGAGAAAAACATTATAAAAGAAAATTGATATTAAAAAAACAGTAAGAAGAGAAGATTTCGTACTTTTCTTGAAAAGATTTTGGCTTAAAAAATAAGCTATTGAGCCGGCCAAAAATAAACTTATGATAGAAATGCCGAGAAAATCGGATAAAGAATATATGTCCAGAAACAAACCGCCAAAAATTATCCAGCCAATAATCTGCCTCGGTTCTTTTAAAATGCACAAAGATAATATTGATAACAAAATTAAATTGGGAAAAGCGTTAAAAATGGCCAAATTCGGCAGAATTCCCACCTGGAAAAACAGCAAGATGAAAATAAAAATTATTGTAAAAATAATTTTCATTTTATTATAAAAACGCTTTCTAATTTCCCAAAATCAACAGCCGGAATTATTGTAATTTTTTGGAACAGTTGATTTTGGGATAAATCAATTTTTTCTATTTTGCCTATTAAAATCGCCTTTGGATAAATTTTATCCATTCCGGAGGTAATAATTCTTTCTCCTGTTTCCAATCTTTCTGTTCTGGGAATAAAATCCATAAAAAGTCCTCCTTTTTCCTCTTTTTTGACTAAGCCCTGGGCGCGGCTTTTTTCCGCAATGGCGGCAACCACGCAATCTTTATTTGTAATTAGCATTACTTTTGAAAAACTATCCATTACTTCAACGACTCTGCCCACCAAAGCCATTTCTTTTGAAACAACCGCAAGGTCTTTTTCAATGCCGTGCTTTTTACCCCGATTTATTAAAATCCAATCCTGAATTCCCTGAACATCTTTTCCGACTATCAGAGCTTTTTCCAGAATATTTTGATTTTCGCTTGAAATTTTCAGCGCCTGTTTCAGTTCTTCGTTTTCTCTTTCAAGTTCTTTTAATTTTACAATTCCGCCTTCTAATTCCTTGTTTTGCTGTCTCAATTCAATATTTTCTCTGTTTAAATTTTTTATATTGATTATTATTTCAAAAAATCCAATTGTCTTGTCTCCGATTCTTGCAACGAAAATCCTGATTGGAGAAAATACCTTAAAAACAAAATTCCCAAGTTTTTTTGAAAAACCCGGGACAATATTCAATAACAGCACAACCACAGCCACAATAATGATGGCTGAAAAATATTTCCTATCTAGGAATTTGGCCATAATCGGTTTCTATTAAAACATCCCTCAATTTATCTATGTCTTCCAAAATAATGCCCGCGCCTCTCGCCACTGCTGTTAATGGGTCGTCTACTATTTTTACCGGCATTTTTGTCTCTCTGCTGATTAACTTATCAAGATTCCTAAGCAAACTGCTTCCGCCAACCAAAACAATGCCTCTATGCATAATATCGGCAACCAGTTCCGGCGGAGTTGCTTCAATAGTGTTTTTAATAGCTTCAATAATGGTCTCGATTGATCCAGAAAGGGCTTTCCTGATTTCTTCGCTGCTGACGATTATTTCTTTTGGCAAGCCGGTTGGAATATCTCTTCCTCTGATGGGCGCTTCCAATTCTTCATCCAGTTTATAAGCAGAACCAATGGCAATTTTAATATCTTCGGCCGTTCTTTCTCCCAAGACAAGTTTTAATTCATCTTTAGCGTAATTTATTATGTCTTGGTTTAACCTGTCGCCCGCAACTTTCAATGTTCTACAGGCAACAATCCCACCCAAAGAAATTACCACAATATCAGCCGTACCTCCACCAATATCAACAATCATATTCCCCAGCGCCTCCTGAACCGGCAACCTTGCGCCAATTGCCGCTGCCATTGCCTGCTCAACCAAATAAACTTCTCTTGCTCCGGCGCTTAAAGTCGCGTCTTTTACCGCCTTTTTCTCAACTTCTGTTATGCCGGAAGGGATGCCAACGATAACCCTTGGTCTGGACAAAATCGCAAAGCTGCCTTTATGGACTTTATTTATAAAATAACGAAGCATTTGTTCTGTGACTTCAAAATCGGAAATCACGCCATCGCGCAAAGGCCTTGTTGCAAGAATATGGGCAGGTGTTCGGCCAACCATTTTTTTGGCTTCATCGCCGATTGCCAAAATCTGTCCGGTTTTCTGATTAATTGCCACTACCGACGGCTCGTTAATAACAATACCCCGACCCCTGACATAAACCAGGGTCGTGGTAGTTCCCAAGTCAATCCCTACGTCTTTTGAAAATTTTCCGAGAATTTTATTGAACATTTTAGTAGGCCTTAGCAAATAAAACTTCTGTTTTCGCCTCTTTGCCGCATTTGATACACCTTCCGATTTTGTTTTTTTGATTAAAAGGAATGCATCTTATTGTTGTTTTTGTTTCGTTCTTTATTTCTTTCTCGCATTTTTCATTTCCGCACCAATACGCTTTAACAAATCCGCCCTTTTCTTTAATCACTTTTTTAAATTCTAGATATGATTTTGCTTCTCGGGTATTTTCCAGAGTAAATTTTTTGGATTTTTCCAATAATCTTTTTTGCAAATCATCCAATAATTTTTCCGGCTTAAATTGCTTCAAAGAAACAGTTTCCCTTTTTAAGGTATTCCTTAAAACAAAGGTTATTTTGTTTTCTTTCGCCTCTTTCGGACCTATTTCTATTCTTAATGGCGCGCCTTTTAATTCCCATTCATGAAATTTCCAGCCAGGCGTCTGGTTTCGCCAATCAGTATAAAATCTCATGTTTTGGCCTGATAAATATTTCTCTGTTTTGGAAATATACTTTTTAACAATTGGTTCTTCGGAAATCGGAATAATCACGATTTGATAAGACGCAATTTTTGGGGGCAAAATCAAGCCTTTGTCATCGCCATGCGCCATTATTAATCCTCCGATCATTCTTGTACTCACCCCCCAGCTGGTTTGCCAAACATAACTTTTCTGGCCTTTCTCGTTTAAAAATTGGATATTGAATGATTTTGAAAAATTCTGCCCTAATTGATGGGATGTTCCCATTTGAAGGGCTTTATTGTCTTTCATTAACGCCTCAACTGAAAGAGTATAATTCGCGCCGGCGAATTTTTCCGCTTCTGTTTTTTTGCCTGAAACGCAATAAATTCCCAGACAATTCTCAACAAAATCCTGATACATTTTTAAAGCGGACATTGCCATTTCATCGGCTTCTTTTTCAGTAGCATGAGCAGTATGCCCCTCCTGCCACAAGAATTCCAAAGTTCTTAAAAATAATCTCGGCCTCATTTCCCATCGAACAATATTCGCCCATTGATTTATTTTCAAAGGCAAATCGCGGTATGAATGAATCCATTTTTGAAAAGAATCGTACATTATGGTCTCGGAAGTCGGCCTTACTGCCAATTTTTCTTCCAGTTTTTTTCCTCCGCCATGGGTTATCCAGGCAACCTGCGGGTTAAATCCCTCAACATGCTCTGCTTCCTTTTTAAAAAATCTTTCAGGAATAAACAAAGGAAAGTAAACATTGCTTACTCCTAATTTTTTGATTTCAATATCCATTATTTTCTGGATATTTTCCCAGATAGCATAACCATAGGGCTTGATAATCATACAGCCCTTGACTGGCGCGTAATCTGCCAAATTCGCCTGCAAAACCACTTCATTATACCATTTTGAAAAATCCTCTGATTGTTTGGTAAGCATAAATTTAAAATAATTTAATTACATCTCTTAATGTTATTATTATCATCAAACCGATTAGAATTGCGAAGCCGAGGGCGTGGGCAAAACGCTCGATTTTAAAATTTATCGGCTTGCCTTTGATTTTTTCAATCAGTAAAAACAGCAATCTGCCGCCGTCCAATGCCGGAAACGGCAAAATATTAATTATTACCAAATTGATTGAAAGAAAGGCCGCAAATTGCAATACATAATTCCAACCAAGTTGCACTACTTGCGAAGTTAAAACGGCAACTCCGATTGGACCCGCAATCTCCCCGATCATGGTGCCCTTTAAAATCAATGTTTTTATTAATAAGTAAAACATTGAAACAATTGTTACTGCCAATTTTCCGGCCGCAGCAAAACCCATTATAATCGCCTTATACCAGGGATAAGAAATTAATCCTGTTTTCGTCATTGCAATTCCTGTTGCCCCCTCACCTTCGGGCGGAGAAACTCTTGATAAAACATTTTTTTCAAAAACACTCTCACCTCTTTTTATTTTAAAAATAATCTCTTCGCCGACATGCATTGCGATAAATGTCTGAACATTTTCTATTTCTTTTATTTCTGTTTGCTCATCCTTAAAGGAAAGTCCAATAATTGAATCACCGGTTTTAAGCCCGGCTTTTTCAGCGGGAGAATTTTTGGCAAGGTCAACAATCTGAATTTTAATGTCTCTGTAATTTGACTCTTGCCCGCTTTCAATTATACTTGGAATTCCGACCCCGTGGACAATTGAAAGAAAAACTCCGGCAACAAATAAATTCATTATAACGCCCATTGCCAGAATAATTGCTCTTTGCCAGATTGGCTTATTGTAAAATGCTCGTTTACTTTGACTTTTTTTCTTGTCTCCTTCTTCCCCGAAAATTTTTACAAATCCGCCAATCGGAATTGCATTTAAAGAATAAATTGTTTCGCCCTTTTTAAAACCGAAAAGGCGAGGTGGAAATCCAAAACCAAATTCTTCCACTTTTACTTTGAAAAGTTTAGCACTCACAAAATGTCCCAATTCATGGGCAAACACCAAAATTCCCAATATTAAAATAAATACAATAATCGTAAGAATCATACTGTCATTACTTCCTTTTCTTTGGAAGTTTTTAATTGCTCTATTTTTTCATTATAATCATCAATCAGTTTTTGCAAATCGTCTTTGGCGCGGAATTTATCGTCTTCGCGCAGTTCCCCTCTTTTTTCCATTTCCTGAATTTCTTTCCAGATTTTTTCCCTGTCCAATCTTATGGAAATTCTCACTTCCTCGGCTTTTTCGGCAATTATTTTCACATATTCTTTTCTTTGCTCTTCTGATAATGGCGGAATATTAATCCTGACAACTTCACCGTCAACAACCGGACTATAACTGGATGAATTTCTGATTGCTTTTTCAATATTTGGCAGAACGCTTTTGTCCCACGGCTGGATAACAATTACTCTTGGCTGGGGCGCGCTGATTGTCCCCAGTTGTTTTACGGGAAGTTTTTGATTGTAACAATCAACTTCAATATCTTCAACCATGACCGGTGTTGCCCGGCTTGTTTTAATTTTCGCCAGTTCCTTTTTATAAAACTCCATCGCCTTCTCCATGTTTGGCTTTATATCGTCAATCAATTTTTTATACATAAAATTAAATTTTCCAATGCCAATCTTTTATTAATATTTGATGTTGAAATCAATTCTTTTGTTTTTTGGATTTCTTGGATTGTTTTTAAATATTTTGTCTCGTTTTTATTTATTAATTTTTCCCTGAACCAAAATAACCAAGAATCCAATAATGGAAAAATTTCTGTTTCCTCTTTTGAAATTTTTTCTATTGCTTTAAAAATGTCATTTAACGGCTTTTGCAAAAGGCCTATGTGCTCTTTATTTATGATATTTTCTGAAATCTTGTTTAAAGCAGCCGGCTGAAACCTTATGTCTTGCAATCTGGAAATAATTGTTTTTGGCAGTAAATCCGGATTAGGCGCCAGTAAGATTAAAATCGTTTTTCCCTGCGGTTCTTCAAGGGTTTTCAGTAAAGCATCGGAAGCGTCGCGGGCCATTGTTTCCGCTTTATCAATAATAGCAAATTTATATAAACCACTATAAGACGACAAGCTCAAGTGCTTTTTAATTTGCTTGATTTGATTAATGGAAATTTCCTTTTTATCCTCTAATACGCTTAGATAAAGAATATCAAAAGGGTCGGTTTTTAAAAATTCAGCCAGCCAAAACGCGGCTTTTTTCATTTCTTCTCCCCCGCCCCAGAACAAATAACCATGACTTAATTTGCCTGTCTCTGCCGCATTTTTAAAAAAATCAAAAATTATCTGGTTTCTTTCTGATGCCATAGAAACAATTTTATCATAATCAATATAATTTGTCTATGAATTCTTTGAACTCTTTTTCAAACCTTTGCCTGCTGAATTTTTGGGCGTGGCTGGAAATAAATTTCGGGTCGTATTTATCTAAATTTAAACGAAGACGACGGACGCCATCAGCCAACACTGCCACGTTTTGGAAATCAAAAAATTCTCCGGTTTTTCCTTCAATAATTGTCTCTAATGCCCCGCCTTTTCTGAAAGCCAAAACCGGCTTACCATAACTCATTGCCTCAACTGGCGCAATGCCAAAATCATCGTCTGATGGAAAAATAAACGCAATGCAATTCTTGTAATATTTAGCAACAACCTCGTCTGATTTCCAGCCAAGAAATTTGATATTTTTCTTTGCTTTTCTTTGCAATTTTTTTCTTTCCGGCCCTTGGCCAATAATAACCAAATTCAAGCCCAGCTTATTAAACGCCTCAACAGCCAAATCAATTCTTTTGTATTTTCGTAATTGCGATACGATTAGATAATACTCCCCAGAAGGTTGCATGGGCGGGCCTGCCCGCAACGCCAGCAACCTGTCTTGCGTGGCGGGCGGGTATATAATAATAGACTCGCGTTTGTAATATTTTTTTATTCTTTCTTGCACGACTCGTGAAATAGCCACAAAATGATCCACTCGCTCTGATGCTTGTCTGTCCCAAATTCTGAAATAATTCAAAAAAGATTTCGGTCTGGATTTATCCCATAAATATCTGGTTGGACTATAGCAATAGCAAATATGAATTGTTTTTGGCCTTGTTATAATCCCCTTTGCGAAAGAATGGCTTGAAGAAATAACCAAATTATAATCCCGCAAATCCAAACTTTCAACTGCAATGGGCAAAAAGGGTAAAAGCCATTGGTATTTTTTTCTTAAAAATAACGGGAATTTTTGCAAAAATGAGGTTTTTATTTTTTTACCTGCCCCGAGTTTAAATTTATTTAAAATCGAGGGGTCATAAAAAAGAGTATAAATATCAGCATCAGGAAAAATCTCGGTCAAAACCTTAAATGTCTTTTCCGCTCCGCCAAAATGTGTTAAATAGTCATTAATTAAAGCTATTCGCATATTGTTTTAAGGGTTTGTTCTGCGCAATTTTTCCAGTTAAATCTTTTTATATTTTCAAATCCTTTATTTATTAAGTAGTTTTTTAAATTTTGATCGCTAATTATTTTATAAATCATTTCAGCGATTTCTTCTGGATTATAAGGATTAACCAATAAAGCCGAATCCCCTAAAATTTCTGGCAAACTGCCGGTGCTTGACGCAACAACAGGCACACCGAATGACTGAGCTTCCAGTGGCGGAAAGCCAAAACCCTCATAAAGAGATGGATAAATAAAAATATCCGCGTCTTTTAATAGTTCCCATTTTTCTTGTCCGCTTAATTCTTTGTTAATTCCGGCTAAAATCAATTCGTGTTTTATATTATATTTATTTTTTAAAATCTCGTACGCTTTTTTCAAGTTATCTAAATTTTTTCTTTTGTGTCCGCTTCCTAAATACAAAATATATTTTCTTGAATTCTCGTTTTTTACAATTCCCGGCTTTTCAACACCCAAATAAACAACAAAAATCTTTTCTGGATTAACTTTATAATATTTTGTTAGGTCGTTCTTGGTATTTTGCGAAGAAACGATTATTTTTTCCGCTTTAATATTTCTTTTTGTCAAAAAATCCAATCTTAATCTTTCCCAAAAAGAATATTTTTCCGGAATTGCCTTGAATTCTACTCCATGAATCACGGTGATTGTTTTCGGATGGACCCCATACTTATACTTAAGTACGGGGTAAATAATCGGATAAGTATGGGCTGGCACAAACAAAATATCAGGCCTATTTTTCAGTATTTCCCGGCTTAATCTTATCTGCGTCCACCCCCATTTAAACGGCCATTTCAAGGTTTCTTTATTGTATATAAAAAATTGATGATTTTTATAATCATCAACCATTGGCAAATGCTTCAATAACTGACAAACATACTCTTCATTTCCGCCTTTATTTTTTAAATTTAAGCTGATTTGAATTCCTATTTTCATTTTTTGCTCATTATGCTTCTTTTATAAACCTCCAAATTTTCCAAGGCGATTCCAGTACCCTTTACAACGCATAATAATGGTTCGTCCGCAACATAACAAGGCACGCCCGTTGTTTGAGTAACTAATTCGTCTATTTTATTCAGCAAAGCGCCGCCGCCCGACAATATTATCCCTCTATTCATAACGTCGGCAGCCAGTTCCGGCGGTGTTTCCTGCAGCACACTTTTTATGGCCCTAATCATTTCTTTCAGTTCCCCTGTAATCGCTTCAACAACTTCTTTGTTTGAAACATCTATTGTTTTTGGCAGGCCTTCTATCAAGTCCCTGCCCTTCACTTTCATGCTTCCCCTTTCCGAATTAAGTAAGGCACTTCCGATATTGATTTTTATTTCTTCGGCAGTTCTTTCACCAATGGCCAGATTATGCCTTTTTTTGATATAATCGGTGATTGCTCTGTCTAATTTATCGCCAGCAACTTTAACAGACGACCAGGCAACAATCCCGCCCAAAGAAATAATCGCCACTTCCGTTGTTCCGCCGCCAATATCAACAATCATATTGCCAGCCGGAGTGTTTATGGGAATTCCCGCGCCTATAGCAGCCAAGACCGGTTCTTTAACCAGATAAGCTGATTTCGCGCCCGACTGGATTGCCGCCTCTATAACAGCTCTTCTTTCTGTTGAAGTTATGCCGGCTGGCACAGAAATCATCACTTCCGGCCTAAAAATCCTGATTTTGCCCTCTGCCTTGCCTATAAAATACGACAGCATTGCTTGAGTAACCCTGTAATCGGCAATAACCCCATCTTTTAATGGCCTGCAAGCCACAATTGTATCCGGCGTTTTACCGATCATTTCTCTTGCTTCGTTGCCCACTGCCAAAACCCGATTATCGCTTATTGAAATAGCAATAACAGATGGCTCATTGACCACCACTCCTTTTTTGGGCACATAAACCAAGGTGTTTGTCGTGCCCAAATCAATTCCGATTTTTTTCACAAACATAATTTAATCTTACGCTAAAAATTTTCTCTTGGCAATAGCGCCAAAAAGCGTTAAACTGATAATATGACCAGAAAAACACGAAGAATAATTTTCTACATATTTCTGCTTTTTTTTATCGTTTTTGTTCCGACAATTATTTTTTATGCCCGGGGATACAGTTTTGATTTTGAAAAGAAAATATTCGTTGCCACTGGTGGAATCTATTTGAAATCATATCCTCAAAAAGCGGATATTTATATTGATAGCAAAGAAAACGGCAAAACAAATAATTTTATAAAAAGATTAGTTCCAAAGGTCTATAATGTAAAATTGGTCAAAGAAAATTATCATTTATGGCAAAAGGAATTAGTTGTAAAGCCCTGGATAGTTACAAAAGCTGAAAAAATATTTTTGGTGCCTTCTAATCCGAAAATATTTTTAATTGACCAAAACGAAGCAAATCAACCTTTATTTAAAGAACAATATTCAGAAAAAGAATTAATAGACATTGTTAAAAAGAGCTCAAAAAATAAAATTTTAAAAATTAACAACTTTAGCCACGACTTAAAGGGAAACAAATTTTATTTTATCGGAGACGATAATCTTTATTCTTTAAAAATAAATCAAAACAATGTTGCCAGTTCAAGCTTATCAGGGCCGTTGGTTCCAAGTATTACAAATTATACAATATACAAAGATGGTATAATCTATTCAGAATATTATAGCGAAATAATTTATGAACTGGACTTAACCAGTTTAAAATCAACTCCAGTTTTTGATCAGGTTTTTCCGAGTTTTAACGAAGGAAAATGGATTTTGTCCGATGACAATAAAAAACTGCTTTGCCAAAAAGACAAGTCAGTTGAAATTTTGTGGCTGGACGACATAGATAATTCTTTTTTAAGAAAGAAAGGCGAGATTGAAAAAATAATTTTTACGGAAAAAATAAATAACGCAATTTGGTATCCAAGAACCGATGAACATCTTATTATCGCGACTGACAGCGAAATTTTGATAACCGAACTGGACAACCGCACCCCGCGCAACACTATCAATTTCATCACCACCGAAAAGCCGGAAATAAAATACGATTCCAAAACCAGCACCCTCTATTTCCTAAGCCAGGAAAAATTATATCAGACGGAGTTGTAACCCCAGCACCAAATTTTGCTTGATTTTTTACGGCGAGGCGCTGCCCCGGTACCAGAACAAGTTCGGTACGGGGCAGGCACCCATAATCAATAATCTTGTGGCTACTTGCCCCGTAGTTAACCAAGGGTTATACTTCGGGGTTCGCCACTCGCGCCTCGCGAGAAACAATCTTGTTTATATTAAAATAAAAATTTTGCCTTTTTGATGGCAAAATTGATGCGGGGCAAGTAAAAACAGCGGGGTTTGAGATTTTCATCTCATTCCCCGCTTTTGCAAACATTCTTGGGTTTCCGGATGAAAAGCAAATAAACCATCACGCTTTCGATCAGGAAAAAATTGATTGGTTGGGCCAAGCTTTCAAAAGTCATTTGCTTACTCGCAGCGAAAACTGCGGGAAAACAAGACAGCCAGTAAAGAAACCATGCTGTTTTGTTTTCGTGTTCTGGATTCCGCCACGCATTTCGGAAGGTTGGAATGGAGCCAAGAAAAATCACCAGCTGACCAACGATGATGCCGAAGATGGCATCGTTGAAAGCGAGCCATAAGCCCACCCCCAACAAAGCGCCGGCCAAACAAGCTTTGTCTAACTCGGTCCAACCCTTGGTTCCGAAAATCATGGCCAGAATTGCGACGCTCCAGGCACATACGATTGCGGATGCGATTTGACCGTTAATCGTACCTTTGACCGCCATGGCTGCGAACGTAATAGTGTCCAAGCTCGCCCAAATCACCCAGGAAGCCTTTGCCGGTTTTGTCTTCTTCTGCACAATCGCCCTGATATAAGGAACGAAAGCGAGAGTAAAGATAACCCCGGCTAGAATCGAAAAGAACTTATAAGTACTCATCCGCTTTCTCCTTTCCCTTTTAGATACTATAAGTATAGCATACAAGGTGGTATTTTGTCAACCCTTTCACCTTTTACCGGATAAATTTCGGATTCTCCCGTCATAAAATGCAGATATAAACAAATATAGTTAAAACCATTCCGCAACGAATAAAGGTGAAGGGTCAATAGATAAAATAAAAACGGGGGTCGACCAGTTGGTCGACCCCCTTCGTTGGCAGCCGGAGCTGCAATGTGCTGTGCGCGGAATCATGAACCGTTTCACAGTTCACCTCCTTTTCTCTAGGCCCGAAAATAATAGCCATTCAAAGATGAGAATTCTCAACTCTGCCCCCATTCGACGGGCATCTTTGAAAAAGTTCCATATTTCTCTTATTTTCATCTCTACCTCCTTGTTTTCCAGCTTATCATATATTATTTATTTTTTCAACTCTGCCCTGCGCCATTTATCATTAAACTCTTTTAATTGCGCGCCCACTATTTTCTCGCAGGTCTTGGTGCAGTTTCCGCATAAAATACAGGTTTGAATCTGCTGTTTTATTTTTTCCCTCTCCGGATCATTTTTCTTCAGATTTAAAACCCAATATCTAATCAAATTTTTAAATTGTCTTGGCCCAGTCTCCCCTTTCTTGGACTTTAGCCAGGCCGGACATTTTGACTGGCAATATGCGCAATCCATACACGGCCATTCTTCGTTGGACAAATGCTGCATTGGAATCTTTACATCGTCATAGATTTCTCTCTTTTCAGTATTAAACATTGTTCCTGGGTTCAAAACATCGTCCTTGTCAAAAATATTTTTTATTTCCCGTAAATATTTATAAATCTTGCTCCCCCACTCTTTTTTCAAATACATATTTCTGCACCTGCCTCCGCCATGTTCTGTGGCTGTTGTGCCGTTATATTTAAATGTTGCTTTATAGACCCTATCAGCAATTATTTTAATTTTTTTAAGATCTTTTTTGGTTGTGGCTTCAATCACCGGGTCAATATGAATTGTGCCAGCGCCAGCATGGCCGTAAAGAGCCACTTGCATTTTTAAATCTTTGAATATTTTACGTAAATCCTTAATCATATCAGGCATATCTTTTGTTGCCACGCCCACATCATCAATTGAAACCAATGGTTTTGTTGTTGTTGAAAATTTGGCAGTCAAAGGCAATAGACATTTCCGCAATTCCCAAATCTGATTCATTTTCTCGGTATCTTTGATAATTTCCCCGCATAGTTCAAATTTTTCCAAAGTTTTTTCAAATTTTTTAAACGTCTCTTCAATATTTTCGTCAAATTGGACTATCATCATTGCTTCGGCTTCTTTGAAAATCCCCAAATTAGGAAAATTACCGCAAGATAATTCCAAAGAAACTTTATCAATTAATTCCAAACTGCTGCAGCCCAATCCTTTGGCTTCGCGAATAAAATCATCAACTTGATACAGGTCTTTTAAAAATACAGCCCAGGAAACAGGAGTTTCTTTTGGTTTCGGCACAACTTTTAATTTTATCTTTATAAATATTCCTAAAGTGCCGATACTTCCCATCATTAAATGAGTAAGCAGCTGGTTGGTGCCATAATCTTTTCTAAATGCCTGGATATTATAAGTTGAGCCGTTTTGGATATCGTCTTTTTTGTCTAAATCTTTCATTGCTTTTTTATCGTTTAAAATTCTGTTTCTCATGTTTTCTATTTTCACCATAAATTTATTCACCCCTTCGCCCGTATCAGTATTTACAATGTCGCCATCCGAATCAATAAATTCAATAGACAAAATAAAATCATCTAACGTCCCATATTTTACTGCCCCTCCCCCGCATGCCTTAGTCGCAACATTTCCGCCAATCATACAAATCCTTGAAGAGGCGGGTGTTGGAGGCAAAAATAGCCCTGATTTTGCTAATTCTGCGTTTAAATCGTCATAAATAACTCCCGGTTCCACCCATACATATCCGTTTGTTCCGAGCGGAGTCGAGGAAATTTCTAAGATTTTATCAAAATAACGAGTAATATCTAAAATAATTCCTTTGCCAAGCGAAGCGCCAGCCAGAGATGTGCCAGCTGCCCGGCAAGTAATTCCGATTTTATTTTCTTTGGCGAATTTTATTGTTTTCTGGATATCTTCTTTTGTTTTCGGCAAAACAATTAATTCCGGCACAAACTTATAAATACTGGCGTCGGTTGAATAAACCTCGCGCCAAAAATTTTCAAATAAAATATCTCCCTTGATACAACTTTTAAATTCCTCGATTTTTTCTTTAGTTAACATGCCCCGTAGTAGATTTTTGACTAATTAAAATTTATCTTGATGCCCCGCATCAGTCAAAAATTCACTACGGGGCATATATTTTAATTATAGCAAAATTAAAAATATAAACAAAAAAGAGCGAACATCGCGAGGTATAGAATTTGCTGCTCTTTTTAACTCTTCCCTGATTTGTCCTAAAAGCAGGTTTAAGCCGGACAAATTGCAGCAAGCGACATTCGCTCCTTTCTACCCACTACCAAAAATTTTGGGTATTATCTTTGAACGGGTTTTGAGCCTGTAGTGGGCATAGTGTCCCCGACTTGTCGGGGACGAACGAAGGGCTTAACCCTGAGGCCGACTCGCTGGGGCGGCCGAAGAAAGTGAAAAGATAATACCAAAATGAAGAACCTTTCTATTGTAAACAAATTTTTTTAAAACGTCAACTTATTTTAACCCCATATCAATATCTTTTATCTCTTTTCCTATATATTTCTCCACTTCCTTTAAATTCTCTTCAAGGATTTTAATAATCTCACTTTCTTTTTTGTCTAACTCTGCTTTCGTTTTTGCCCCTTTTAACTTCTCAATTTCTGTTTCAATATCTTTTTTTAATTCAATAAAGCCTTGGGAAAGACTTTGTTCGGCCTCTTGGGTTTCTTTTCTTAGCTTCTTCCTGGCTTTTAGATTTCTTTGAACAAAATAAACACTGAAAACAATAAATAATAACAAAAGAATAATTAAAATTAGAACCAGGTTTCTAAAGGTAAATAAAAGAGAGCCCAAAGCTATACCACTAAATATAACTTCTATTTGCTGCTGGGGAGAGGGCTCACTTACTGCTCCTCTTTCATCTTTTGCCTTGGTAAATAAATTATAAATACCGGCCCTCAAAAGTTCGGTAGTAGAAAAATTCCATTCGCCATTATCACTGGCACGGGCCCGCCATTGCTTAAATATGGTATTATCTTTCTCTAAAAAAATTCCAACCTCGACCTGGGGGATGGCCTGTCCCTCTATGTAGAACTTTTCTTCTCCGGCAACATAATTTTTGGGCCAAATTGTGATAATTGGCTCTTCGATGGGATGAACAACTATACCTGTGGTATTTTCTCTGAAATTTCCCGCTTTATCAAAGGCCCGAACTATTATTGAATGGATGCCCGGTAATTGAAGTGGTAATTGATATTTAATAATAGCCGGGTTCGCAAGAATAACACTATCGCCGTTTTCAAATTCAACTCGGTAATAATCTATGCCAGAGGTTTTGTCAATGGCTTCGAAGTAAAGAATTGGGCGAGGATTTGTTGGGTCCCCCTCATTGTTTACTGTAATTTCAAATGGGTCAGAAGGGGCAGCATCAATATGGATAGCAAAATGCCTGGTTGAGCTCCAGTCAAGGTCATCCTTTGCTCTTAAGTGAAAATAATAAATTCCATCGTCAAGATTGTTATAAATTTTAGAATCTACTCTGCCATCGGAAATTTTATCTGCTTGAGTATCTGAAATTTTGTCTAGGGCAAAACTTACCTCCAAAATATCAGAAGGAAGCTCCCAATGAAGTTCAAGATTATTATTAGAATACCATTTTTCTTGGTCGGAATGAGTGGAAGATGAAATTGCTGGGGCTGGTTTATTTATGGTATACCTGCTTTCTTTGGCATAAGAAAAAATATTGGTTCCTTTGCCGTCACTAGCCAGTATCGCGCTTTCTCCAAAACTAAAAACAGCTATTCCCCTCTCTTTTGCCTTAAATTTTATAGCAATTATCTGACCGTCTTTTCCTGTGAAACCGGGCTGAGGCGCTCCCCCCAGAAATGATATTTCACCGGATTCATTAGAAAATTTCGGCTCCTCGGGCCAAAGAGAAAAAATTGAATTATCTTTTGAAATATCTATTACTGCTAATTTATCTTGAGGAAAATGCAGGGTTGTTTTAACTACATTGATCGGCATGCCCCCGGTATCTACCTTAACAGAAACAACAATTTCTTCTCCAGTATCAAAGTTCTCATTAAGAGGCGCGAGGTATAAAAATGCTTCTGCCCTTACGGTTAGAGGAATATTAAGCACCGCGAATATTAATACCAAGCACCACAAAAATTTTTTCTTATTTTTCATAAATTTCTGTCGGTTTCTATATATTTCTTTTTTATATTATCTTTGTGAGCATCTGCTTTTTTCTGTGTTTCTTTTATTCTCTCCCGTTCTAAATGAATTTTGAGATGATACTTTCGTCCCCAAAATATAACCACTGCCGCTATGATAATTAAGATCAGTATGATTAAAATTAGTCTTTGCCAGGAAAGGAAAAAAAACCACAAATTCACTCCTTCCCTGGTGATAATAAATTTACCTTTGGGAAAAACACTAATTTTTTCGGAGGAATCCCGCCAATTACCGGCCTTATCAAATGCCCTGACTACTACCTCGTGAGTGCCTCCGTCAAGAGACAATTTGAAAGGACTGGTTACTTCCACAAAAGAATCAGCATGTTCTGTTTCTTTGGTTGCCGAAAGATTTATATCCTTTAATTCATAATGGTCTATGCCCGAAAGAGCATCAGTAGTCATAAATGAAATAATCGGATTTCCAGTAGAAATTATAGAGGCGAGAGTCGTTTCTGGTTCTAAACTAAATACAGCAGGAGGAGTGCTATCAATTTTAATAATAAAATGAGTAACTCCTCCCCAGACCTCTCCCCTTTTGGCTTTTATGTGAAAATACCAAATTCCGTCTTCTAAATCAGCATACGAAACTGAACGCCCCGATCCTTCTGAAATATTATCGGGAAAGCCCCGAAAATCTTTATCAATAGAGTAACTGAAACCAATCACGCCCTCTGTTTCTTCCCATTGAATGGTGGGATTATTATCTTTATACCACTTATTCTGATCGGGATGACTACTGGAGAACGCCTTGGGTCCCTCAGGCGGAGGCATAACAATATCATATAATCCTCGCCCTGTTGAACCTAAAATATCTGTTCCCTTCCCGTCGTTTAAAAGAACATTAGAATTATCTTGAACAGAAATTGACACTGAACCAGGCGTGATTGCCCTAAAAGTGATAGTGGAAATTAAACCAGAAGAAGTGTTAAATCCTGGCGTTGGCACTCCTCCTTGAAAAGTTAAAATTCCATCTAGATTAGAATAGCTCGGTTGAGAAACCCAAACCGAAATAATAGATCTGCCTCCGACTGGACTGGCTACTTGGATTTTTTTGGGGTCAAATTTTAAATTAATTTTTATGGCATTAATATCGTTCCCTCCGGTGTTTACAAAAATTGAGACGTCAAAAGTGCTCCCCAGGTGAAATGTCCCCGTTGACGGAGAAAGATAAATTGAAGCGCCGGTCTGCTGGGCTTTTGAAATCTTTGGAAACGGAATACTCACGAACACAATCATCAGGATGTTTAAAATTATAAATATTTTTCTCATGTCTGATCAGCTTTGGTTTTTTTAGCTTTTTTTCTAAATAAAACAAATATTACAATTCCCATTAAAATTAGAAAGACCAAAGTCAAAAATATAATCAACCACCAAGGTAAAAATAATCCCTTAATTTGTAAACCCTTACCCTCAATATGAGATATTAAAGGAGTTATTATCCGGAATCTTGTTTCTCCTTCCCTGATATTCCCGGCATTATCAATTGCTCTTACCATTACGCTGTACTTGCCTGCTTTTTCAAAAGGAATCTTATAGGGACTTATTTGCTCGGTAAAAAAAGATGGCACAGATTCCGGAGCATCTAAATCAATTATATTAACTTCATAATGATTTATACCCGAAAAATTATCCTCGGCTTCAAAGTAAGCCATTGTTTGATAACCGATTATCCGTGTATAGGTCTCTATCCTTGGCGTAAAAACAGAAGGAGAAACAGTATCTATCCTAACTGCCACATGACTTGGCTTTCCCCAAACCCCCTGTTTTTTTTGTCTTATATGAAAATACCAAACGCCATCAGCAATATTGGAAAAAGAGGTAAAAGTAGTTCCACTCTCAGAAATACCATCCGGTATTCCATTGGGATTTTGGTCAAAGGTCCAAGAATAATCGGTTACGCCCGACTCTTCTTCCCAGTCAAAAGCTGGGTTAGCATCGCTATACCAAATATTAGAATTAGTATGGGTAGAGGAAAAAACTCTTGGCCCTTCGGGGAGAGGAATAACAATATTATATTCACCATTAAATGCTTTGGTTAAAATATTTGTTCCTTTCCCGTCGTTTAAAAGCACCTTTGAGTTTTCTGAAAATTTAATCTCAGCTGTTCCGGGAGAAATTGTCCTAAAAGTAATAGAAGAAACCAGACCGGAGGAAGTGTTAATTCCTCCCAAAATTCCTCCCCTAAAACTTATCGTGCCTTGAGTATTGGAATAACTTGGCGGAGTAAGCCACTCGGAAACAAAAGAACTGCCTGTGGTAGGAGCAGTGACCTGAATTTTGTCGGGAGAAAAATTTAAATCAGCTTCAACCACATTGACCTCATTTCCTTCGCTGTTTAAATAAATAGAAACAGTAAAGGTACTGCCAACTGTAAAGCTTCCTTTTGAGGGAGACAAATAAAGAGAAGCTGATGCTGCTTTGCTAACGGGTATAGTTTCAAAAAAAAACAATAAGGAGCAAAATCACTGCACCGAATTTAGTTAAAACTTGTAAAAATTTATTGAATTTCATCTTTTAATCTCTTTTTTAATTCTCGTTTTCTAATAATCCAGCCAATTCCTATTATAATAAACATTGAGATAAGAATCAAAAAAATAATTTCCCATTTTTTTTCTGTTTTGTTGGGAGCTTTTAAGGTTTCCAGCCAATAATTACCAGCTTTGTCTATGGCTTTTACTTTGATATCGTTTGTTAATTCTTGATTCTCTAAAACATAAGGACTATTGCCCACCTTCCATTCTTTTCTGTCTTCCATAACTTCATAATGGTCAATGCCCGTTTGTTTGTCAGTGGTAGAAAAAGTAATAAAATATTTTCCGTCAAAAATTAAAGAGTTTTGACTAAGTTCTATTTTGAACGATTGGGGAGAAACTTTGTCCTGGGCAAGATTTTTCTGCCATTCATTTTCCGGCTCTTCTAATCTTTCCGGCAAAATGTTAAAAATTTCCCCTTGGGCCACTATTTTTGCCTCTGTCCCCTTGCCGTCGTTTAATAATACTTTTGAGCTTTTTTCAAATAAAACCTGGGCATAGTTTCTGACTGGATTTTTAACCCGAAAAACTATTGTGCCGATTAATCCGTCCGGACCCTCGTAACCGCCGGGTATACCGCCGATAAAGAAAATTTTATTATCTGCGTATTTCGGTTTTTCAACCCATAAACTTAAAATTGAGTTTCCTTCACTTAAATCCTGAATTTCTAAAATATCTGCAGAAAAATTTAAATCAACTTGGACAGTATTAATATACTCTCCTTCTGTATCTATTTTTACCCCAACCATAAAAACATCACCCAGATGATATTCGCCTCCTTCTGGAGATAAATACAAAATTGCCGCTTTACTCACTAAGGGAGAAAATAATAAAATAATAAAAATAATAAAATAATATTTTTTCATTTTAGCCGGTCCAATAATACAACATAATACTAAAATCAATTAAATCAACTATCCCATTGCTATTCTGGTCAGCGCAATCATTTTGCCTTCCCCACCAATAAAGCAAAATAGAGAAATCAACTAAATTAACCTTTCCGTCTTTATTTAAATCTGCATTTGGACAAACTCCCGGAATTGGAGGAACTGGCGGCTTTGGCAAAACCGGAGGTTTAACTGATATTATTTCAAATGATAATACTTTGGAAAAAATACTTAATAGCCCCTGTTGAGAACTAATCCTGGCTTTAACCTCGTAAATTCCCTCTTTTAATTTCGCGCTGTCAAACAAATAATACCAATTTCCATTTGAATCTGCGATTGCAGAATCCTGAAAAACTTCTTTTAATAACTTACCCGAATAAATAAATAAATTAACCCTGCCATTGGGAATTGCCTGCCCAGAAATATCTATGGTTTCTCCTTTTAATGCAATATCTTTTAAAAGTTTAATTGTTGGAGGCAGCAAAATTCCACTTACTACAGTAGTAACTGCCGGAGCAATATAAAAAGTAATTGCAAAAGTAGGAGATCTTATTCCATTTTTATCTTCAGCCCAGAGACCAAAAGTATAAGTACCCGGAGTTAAATCTTTAATTTCAACTTTAAAATCTGCCTGGGAATCAGCTTGAATAATGCTCAAAAACTGACCATCTTTTAAAATTGTTATTAAAGCATCTGGATATGCTTTTCCCTCTAAAATTACCCTGGTATAATAAACTACTTCTTCATAAGGAGTTGGTCTATAACCTCCTCCGCCCCCAGGAGCAACTTCTGTTTGACAAGTAGAACTACAACCATCACCAGAAACAACATTACCATCATCGCATCCTTCTCCAGATTCTACGATATTATTTCCACAAGCCGTTATGGTCACCGAGGTATTTATGCCAGCTGACTTGACAATACTAACGTTTAAATAAAAAACTATGCCTGAAATCAATCCCAGGCATAAGAAAATAATGAATATTTTACATAAATAATTAAACTTCCTTAACTTTTCCACATTATTTTGATAATCTTTTAAGTTTTTCTTCTAATTTTGTTCTTTTCTTTTCTCTTCTCTTAATTCTCCACTTTATGATTATCTCTTTCAATTTTTTTCTTAAAATCAATACAACAACAATCAAAATCAACAATCCCAAAATCACCCAGCTGTACCAATGTCTAAAAATTTTATATATAAGGGCGGTACGTTCCAAGACATTAAAGGCCATTTTTCCTTCGCCTACGGTTTTATCATCTTTATAGATTGATACTGAGCCAAAATAAGAACCCAATTCCAATTTATTGGGAAATTTGATTATGATTTGCTTGGCTTCAAACGGCTTAATTGACTCTATATTGGTTATATCGCTTGATTGAAGAATTTTCTTTAAATAAGCGTCATAAACATCTAAATGGATTTTGGTTGGTTTGTTCTCAATGTTGCCGACATTTTGAATGGCAACGCTGATCTTAATGGGCCGTCCTTTTTCAGTATCCTTAATGTCTATTCCCCGAAAAACAAAACCTTGAACTTCTTCTGCGCTTACCCTCAAATTAAGGGAAATTATTGCACCTAAGGCCACGGTTACCATTCCTTCGCCTTCTTTAAGAGCCGGTGCTGTTTTTACCCATATTTTTCCGTCGTAATTCTTGAATTCCGCATTTTGAGGAACATCTATTATTGCCTTAATGGGAAATTGTTGGTTACCAGCCGGAATAGTAAATTCAAGCCCTCGGTCAATGCTAATCCAATCTTTTATTTCCGGAGCATCAACTTCAATTTTAGCCAACAAATCTTTTTCTGGTCTGCTTTGAACCAGATAAATTGTTTCTTCAAAATGAGAGCCCGGCAAAAGATGGTCATTCCAAATTGTAGAAGGAGTAATGCCAAAACCCGCAAATGAGATATTTGCGTAAAAAACAAACAAAATCAAAAAAACAATAATTAAAATTAATCCTGTTTTTTTCATAAACATTCTTAACCAGCCACCGCTTTCAATAGAATTAATCGGGGTCTGCGGTTAAAGAGTTAATTCCCGTATAGCTTCCCGGCGTCTGTGCTGTTGGCACGTATAATGCCCAGAAAATTTGGTCATCAGAAGCATCGCCAGCAACATCGCTGGTTCGCTGGAGAGTAACAGTATCAAGAGTAACAGGAGAAGCAGACAAAGAAACTCCGCTATCTACGCTAAAAGTAGACAAATTGTATTGCTGATGCATAGCAGTAATAATCCCTCCTGCGCAACCTGAATAGCCGACACACAAAGCATTATCTTGGGCTGCAGCCACCAAAGGATTCATTGATCGATTACCACTATTTCTGACTCCTCTCTCAATAGTAGCGCTTTCTTGGTCAGCAGACAGAGCTCCATAAGGGACAGAGGCGGACGCGTCTGGCGCGGACAAACCAAGCAAAAGATTAACCTCTATTACTGCCTCATCATTGTCATTAAAACTGTGACTAGTAGCAACAGCGTAATAAGAGTCAGAAGCAACCACGGTTACCACCCATTGATCAGCATTGGCTGAAGCAGCGGCTGATGTAGGATTAGCGTAATAATACATTCCTGTATTGGCAGTAGCTGAAGCAGTGCATTCATAATTACAAGTATTTCCAGCAGTAGATTGCCAGCTACAACTCACTATGTCAGCATCATACATATAATTATCATCATGGGAAGTGCTGGCATTGTAAGTTGGATACTGATAAACATACGCTTTCACTCCCCCGCCGTCCCGAACATCAAGACAACCATTGTTATCGGTAATACTGGCGCTGGCCATTATATCAACAGTGCTGTCTTCTAATAAATTGATAACTCCTTTACCATTTAAAGAAACCTCTCCGATTGTTGGAGCAGAGTTGCCTACATCAACCGAGGTGCTGACATTGTCAGCTTTAACGCTTGAGCTCCAGTAGTTGAAACCTATCATCAAACAAACCAAAAACAAAATCAATAAATAGGGACTAAGTGTTTTTACCCTCGCACCAAATTTTGGTGCAGGGTTTATTTTTTTTATCATGTTCTTTTTATAAATTCTATCTGTTTAAATAATTGTTATTTTATCGACCTTTCTTAAATTTTTATTTTTATATTTATATAATACCACAAAAATTAATGTCAACAAAATAAAATGTTGATAATTATTTATTACTTCGCTTATTTATATAATATCACAAAATTTATTTTCAACAAACAATAAAGATGTGGACCCCGTTAGATTTTTTCTGCTTGAGATGTTTTTCTTTAATATCTAACAAGATACATTACTTTTATTATAACACAATAAAATACAATGATAAAAAGTCTAACGGGGTGGATAACCTTAGTTGTCTTTTTCAGCGGTAAAGTAATTTGTTCCGCTGCAAGTTCCCGGCGCCATACCCAGCGGCACGCCAATTCCCCAATAAATATTATTTGTAATTGGCGTAACAGAAGTTGGTTTCGCCCAACTAACACTGCCATTCATATAGCGAACATCTAAGTCAGTGAGGTCAGTTCCTGAACCCCAGCTAAAAGGCGTAGTATTTTTATACTCTTGGTTGTCCATCGTAATTGTACCGCCACATAAAGCACCAGCTAAATTCGTGCCGGAAAGATTAACATCTATTCCTCTATTGCCGGTATTTCTTACAGTGGTTGTCTTATTGGTTGACCCGGTATCTTGGCCAGCAATCACTTCTCCATAGCTAATCGGACTGCCGAATGTAACTTCAAGGGCTGTTAATTCATTAACCTCAACTATTGTATCGCCAACATCATCAAAACTACTACTTGTAATGTCCTGCCAAGCAGAATCAGAAGCAATTGCCGTAACTACCCACTGGTCATCAGCATAAGAAGTGCCACCAGCGGTTGGGTCAGCAAAAAATTGCATACTTGAAGAAGCATAACAATTATAATTTTGAGTATTGCCCGAACAAGCGCCATCAGCCACGCAATTAAATTGGTCTTCGCCATAACAATTATTCGGGTTAAACGGGTCTTCAGAACAACTGGCAGTATAAGTTGGATAACGATAAACAATCGCTTTAACCCCGGAAATATTAGCGCAACCATCGGGATCATAAACACTGGCACTGGCCATTATATCAACCTGGCTATTTTCAATTAAATTAATAACTCCTTTACTGTTCAGAGAAACTTCATTAATAGTTGGTGCCTGATTGGCAAGCACGGTTGTTTGGGGATAAGCACTATAAGTAAAATTAGTAATAGAGCCGCCGTCAGTTAATCGGAAACAATAAGTTCCCGAAGTAACATTTGGTTTAATGGAAAATTCCATTTCCACATAATCTTCGTAAGTTAAAGCCATAGCTGTCACCAAAGAAGAAGTGTCTTTTACGCCAGCATTAGAACTTTTGAAGGTGGGATTGGCATTGCTTACCGCTCCTTTGTTAGAATCAATAATGTCGGTTGTATTATTCCCATCAGTCAGATTATCAGTAGGAGACATATCCCAATCACCGCCCCCTGCCCCAACATCAACCCAAGTAGAAATATCGGCACAATTAGCTGTTTCCTTTAAACCGTATTCTAAGAGAAATCCAACGCTTCCCGAAGCTGCTCCTCCTTCATTGGAAATCTCTATTCTTAATCTTTTATTTTGACTGGAACTAAAAGTATCAAAACTCGCGTCTTCGCTTCCATTGGTAGCCGATGTGGCGTCAGCTTCGTTATTGTAATCATTTCGCCAGTGATAGTGAATCTGGGTCAAATTGGGCAAAGGAGTGCTGCCGGCTTTGGCAAAAATTGCGTCTCTATAAGGAGGGAGATGGGATTGACTATCAAGATTAAAAGCAGTTGAAGTATGGGTATGAGCGCCGGTAGTAAAAGTGGCTCCGGCTGTATCGGCAGTTATATCTCCAGCCGGATTGGTGGCAGTGGCTTGAAGACTAGAGTGAGAATGAGTGGAAACATCGCTGGAAGTGTTATAAGCGCCAGTCGGTTTAAACATTCTTGTGTAAAAAGCCTGACCAGAGCCGGAGTTAACTGTCCAATTAGCAACTGGCGGAGTATTATCAAACATTCCAATCATATTGGCATCAATTGGACCAGCGCTGTCTTTTTTGGCTAAAATCACGGTCATATAGGGCGGCTCGTGATTGGTTGCGCTAAGGATTAAATTACTAACTGAATGGGTGTGTTGGGCGCCGCCAAGAATAAGAGCTGCGGCCTTGACTGGTTTGGCCGATGTTTGAGCCGCGGCTCCTGTCGAGGTATTAAAAGTCAAAGTATGCTGATGGGTATTGCTTCCGCCTGTTCCGCCAACATTGGCAGTATTATACCCGTAAATATATTTGCCGTCATTATAAACATCGGTCCAGCCGCCGGGCCGAGTTCCGTCAAAAATGGCAATTACCCCGGCCGGCAAAGTTGAGGGAATGCCGTTATTGTATTGAATCACTTTCAAATAGCGGTAGGCGGGAATATTGGTTTCACTCAATCCGTCACTAACCGTGGTGGTATGAGTATGATTGGCTAAGGCTGGCCGGGCATTCTGGACTCCGGTCGCTCCCTCAGTTGTGCTGGTAGCCGGAAAGGAAATAGTACCGGGATTACTATGGGTGTGGATAGTGCTTCCCAATGGATTGCCGTAAGCACTATTTCCGCGAATAAATTTCTGATAAAAATCCTGGCCAGCAGTGCAAGAAATGCAAGTCCAACCAGCAGGTGCGTCCAGAACAGCGTCATCCCACAATAAAATAAGATTTGCTACGGTATCCGAGGCAATCTGCCACTGTCTGATTTCCTGAAAATCACTAATTTTTAATGGTCCTAATAAATATAAATAAGGACTAATGTCTGGGGCATCAAATTCATATTTTAATTCGTAAATCTCTCCGGCCTTCCAATCCACCTGCCAAATAATCAATTTCTGTCCATTGTTTATCTCCTCTCTTTTGTTGCTTGTCTCTATTATCACAAATGAGTCTGGCACTATTTCTATAACTTCGCCGATAAAATCCTGATTTGCCTTAATTTTCAAGGTCATTCCATAACTGGCTAATGGATAAATTCTTGTCGGACCCACCCTTTCCACTTCAAAGGGCACAGACTCTCTAACTTCAAAAGAATCAATAATTTCATAGCCATTATCCAAATTACTTAATTTCATTTGATAAATTCCAACATCATTTACCCAATAATAGGCAAAATAATCAGGTACATCAATCACGTTATTCGGCCCGCACTCCCCCGATTTCTGAACAGTAACGGAGGACAGTCCTCCGTTAGGAGGAGCAATCTCTAATTTTAAATTGGCATCGCAAATTGTGTGGCCATCGTCTCTAAGCGCCGCCATCTGTAAATAAGCAGTTTCTCCCGGCAAATATATTGATTTATTGGTATTTATTGCCAAAACCCCAAAAGTAAATTCTTGCTCTCCGGCAAAAATTCCATCGCTATTTTCAATTTCAATCTTTAATTTATATTTACCGGGCTTAAACCGATAAAAATTATTTTTATTTAAAACCACATCAAATTCGTCATTTCCCTGATTTTGAACCTGAGGATTAAATTCATTGGTGACTCTATTGCCGCTATCAAGCACTTCTGTTTTTATATTAACAGTTCCTTCAGAAGAAATTAGATTTAATAAAATATTTGTCTTTTGTTTTTTCTTGATATAAAACTTAAACTCCAAATTATCATTTATCTTAAAATCTTTTTTATTGGAAAGGAGCTCAAAATCGTATTCATCTTCTATACTTTTCACTCCCAACACTTCTCCATTCTCTGGCTTTATGTATTCTACCTCCAGCCAAACAGCATCAAGATAAGCCGAAGAGTTGCTGTCAAAATCGGCCGTTAAAATTGTAAATCTTATTTTTAAATTATTTAATTCGTCCCAAGAAACAATGTCCGGTATCTGTTCTTGCCAATAACCGTTATTCAAAGAATTTGACTGCTCTTTGTCTAATTTTGTCAGCATCAAAGTAGCCCATTCTCCTTCTTCGCTTAATTTGTAATCAATTACTAAAACATCTTTCTCTCCTCTTGGTTCGGCGGCAAAAGAAAAATTAAATTTAACACTTATTAATTCACCTACGGGAGTCGTATTAAAACCAGAAAAAATAATTGAATGATTGATTAAAGATGGTTGATTAATACTTGGCGTTTCTTCAATTTTTTCTATTAAGTTTAGCAATTCTTCTGCGTCGCTGGCTGTATCTTCATCTTCTTCGCTTTTTATCTCTATTTCTTCACCTTCAACTTCTCCTTTTATGTCTGGAATCTGCTCGCTTTTTTCTTCTCCTTGTATTTCTTCTGTTGGACTTTCCTCTATCAATTGATTATTTTTTGTTTCCTCTGGTGCTTGTTCGGTTTGCTCGGTTTCCTGCTCTGTTGACTGTTCTATCGGCTGCTCTATCTCTTCTATACTTTCCTGCTCTGGATCTCCTCCGATTGCTACCCTAAATAAATCTTTCAGCATAATTAAATCTTCCTCTAAATTATCACTGGGTGTTGTTTCTGATTCTTTAATTACGGGTTCCTCAATTGTAGGTTCTTCGATTGCAGGTTCTTCAATGAATGGTTCTGTTGTTTTTGATTCCTCCTCGGGTTGTTTCAATTCTTCTAAATTTTCCGATTCTGTTCCTAATGTTTCTGGCACTAAATTATCCGGCACTAAATTATTAGAAGAAGTTTCTTCAAATAAAACAGCAGAATTTTCAGAAGAAAAATCTGCTAAGGTCGCATTTTTATCAAACTCTTTTTGAAGGGCTTTTTCTCCATTCTGCCAACTTATATTAGAATCTGCCTCGGTTTCATACTGGGTTGGGAAAATCTCTATGGTTTCTGTTTCAGGAGAAAAAGCCCAAACCAAAAGCGCTCCGAAAGCAACAATTCCGATTATCAAAATAATCGTTCCATATTTAGAGGTCTTTAAAAAGAGTTTAAAAATTTTAAACCACCTTGAAACCTCTTGAATCGTGGCTTCGGCTTTCCGCTTTATGCCTGGCGGAATTATGTCATAAATAAAGTTTGGCATTTTTCTATGCTAAAAATTTCCTATTTCTTTACACGATAGGCATTTCATTTTTTATTACTCTTTTATTATATCAAAAATAAAATCGTCAAACAAAAAACGCAGAAGCTTTAAACTTCCACGCCTTTTAATGCCTCGTGTTTTTATTGCAACCCAATAAATTTTTGTAGACTCTTCGCAGCCCCGCCGCTGCGGGGCGAGAAAAAGCAACGCCTAGCGATTGCGTGTCGGAAAAAATTTAGTTGGGTTGCTTATTACTGACGCGTGTCTTTAAATAAATAATTCTAATAAAAACCCCCGACACAATTCCAATCACTGCCCCGCCCAAAATATCTGTTGGCCAATGGACGCCAACAAATATCCTGGCAATACCCATTAAAATTGCGGCAACAAAAAACCAAATCCCCAATTTCTTGTTGTAAAAATAAACTGCCATTGCCAAAGCAAAAAATATGGCTGCGTGGCCAGACGGAAACGATTTAAAATCTGTATTTCCATTTATTATTTTTCTTGCGGTTTCCAAAATCACATAAGGCCTTGCTCGATGAACAATATTTTTTACAATTTCAGCAATTACGAGACGAGACAAAAAAACCGAAATCGCAGCGGAAATTACCATTAATCTGTTTTTTTTCCAAATAAAAAGAACTATTAAAGTAGCTCCTAAAAAATATTGAAAATAATCAGCAAAGAAAATTCCAATAAAATCAAGAATTTTTGAATTATTGGCTAATCCGTTTATTTTTTCAAACAATAAAAGATCCATAAATTTACTTTTTAATATCTTTTTTCCAGAGCAAAATCTATAATTCTTAAAAGTAAATCAGCATAACTCATTCCAGCGGCTACAGCTGATTTGGCAGTATCAACATCTTCAGAAAGGTCTGGATTCGGATTCACTTCCAAAGTATATAATTTCTTTTCCGTTTCATTATAGCGAAAATCAATTCGGGCATAGCCACGACAACCAAAAACCTTGTAGCATTTTCTGGCAGTATCCTCTATCATCTTGGCGATTTTTTCGTCTATATTTGCCGGAGAAATTATGGGAGTATTTTTAAAGGCAATGCTTTGTTTTATCCATTTGGCGCGATAACTTACAATTTTCGGCAAATGAGCCGGCATTCCCGAAAAATCAATTTCAGCGATTGGCAAAACAATCGGCCTTCTGTTTCCTATCAAGGAAACATTAAATTCCCTGCCATCAATAAATTCTTCAACCAACGCCTCTTGTTTATAAACATTCACAATATGGTCAATTTCTTCTTTTAGCTGTTCCTCGTTGTTTGCCACTGAACGTTCTCTTATGCCAACGCTTCCGTCCTCGCGAATCGGCTTTACAATCATTGGAAACTTCAAGCCCGAGTCAAGTTTCCTTTCGGCCGAAGTAAAAACTTGAAACTTGGGAGTTAAAATATTCTGAAAACTTAAAATTTCTTTTGCCCTCGCTTTATTTTGACACAAAGCAATGGTAAAATAATTATTGCCAGTATAAGGAACATCTAAAATATCATACATTGCCGCCACATGTGGCTCCAACAACGGCTCGTCCCTGAATCCAGTATCGCACAAATTAAAAATCACATCCGGCTTTTCAATTCGTATCTGATAATAAGCGTCCTCGCCCAATGACAAAATTTTAATGTCATGAATATTGCCAAGGGCTTTTTTAATTCCTATGGCATCGCTTATATTTTCCCTGCCGTAACTGGAAATTTTATTGCCATTGGTTTGTTTTGCGCTGCTATCACTTCCCGAACCAATAGTTCTTGTTAGAATTAATATTTTCATTATTATAATTTCATATTAATTTAAAAAAAATTATTTAGCAAATTTTTTTCTTAAAAATATCCCGCATTTTTTAATTTTAGAAAAAAATAAAAGTGCCTCGCACATTTTGCAACGTGCGAGGCCGAATAAGTTACGGATTGACCCTAGGAAGGAATTGTTCGAATTTCTGCCACTCGACGCTCAGTCCCAGAATTATCAGTTTTTGGATAATTCCGGAGACATCGTCTTCTTCCGGACTCATTACTCTTATAAATTGCCGCGGCTTCCCCCTCTTGTCAAAAAGTTCGTTGGGATAAACGCCGACGACCACATCATCGGTTAAACCCTCTTTTCGCAAAAGGTCAAAAATCAAATCCCTGATCTCCCTCCCACGCTCAATACTGAAACCATGAATTTCAATGTCTATCATTTTTACCTCCTTTCGAAATTGTATCACTTAAATCATGGCTTGTCAACCCTGTTAAATAAAATCTTCGATTTTCTTTTGTTAAAACAAAAGATTTAACAGGGTCAACCCCAAAACAACAAAAACCCCTTTACGGGGTTTTTGTCATCATAAAGCAATATTTTTATATTTTTTAATCTCTGCTGAACAATTTTACCAACCAGCCGAATAAGCTGAATTTGCCTTCGGCTTTTTTCAAGAGTGTTTCGATTTTCGCTTGTTCCTGTTCTAATGTTTGAATCTGGTTTTGAAGTTCGGTTTTATCTGCTGCGTTCGTTGTTTGTTCCATTAATCTGTTTAATTTTTCTAATCTGTTTCTGGTTTGAACCATTTCGCTTCTTAAAGCTCCGACATTTTTATAATTCGTACCGATTAAAAATGTCTTGATTTTGTTTCGCTTCTCAATCGACTCTATTTGGTCGGCTGTTTTCTCTCTGTTCTGATTTTGTTCCTGAGCAACTACTCTTACTTGTTCTCCAATTCCGCCTTCTTGCCTGCTGGCAACCCGTAAAAGAGTTTGGACAAAATTTGCTACAATGCTTCGATGCAGTTCGCCATTAGTATTTTCACTTTTACTTGCTTCTTCGTCCTCATTGTCTTCGCTTTCACTGGCCTCTTCATCGTCATTACTTTGGCTTGCGATTTTATTTTGTCCCCAGTTTCCATCCTCAGAATTACTTGATTTGGCATTTACTGATTTTAAAATAAAAGAGAAATAAAGAACAATTGCAATTACTAAAACCAATACCAACAATAAATTGTATTTGTTTTTAAACATATTTTTAATTAATTATTATCTATTAATTATTATCTACTTTCAGTATGGCACTTATTTATTGCGAAGTCAAGTTCGCGTAAAGCTATTACAATTTTAATCTATTTTATTTCAAAAATTAAATTATCTCCTGTTTTTAAATTGATTTTATCAACAACGCCGGCATTTAACTCTAAAACATATTTTGCATTTATTTCTGGATTAATTGACTCACAAGTTTCATCGCAGGGCTGATTATTTTTTGAGATATAAATTACTTGCTTGTCTGTGTTTATCCAAATAATATCAAGCGGAATTAACGTGTTTTTCATATAAAAACCATATTCCCTTTCTTCTTCAAAAACAAAAAGCATTCCCATATTCTCGCCTAATTTCTCTCTGTTCATTAATCCTTTGGCCCTTTGTTCTTGCGTTTCTGCTAATTCTGTTAAAAAACAATTTTCATTAAAGCAAACTTTTGAAGACGGCCTTACAACAATCATCGTCTTCCTGATTTCCAAAATTGGAATATGATAACCGGTTTCATAATCGCGGATTGAATCAAAAACCCGTTGTTCTGGATAACGAAATCCTTTACCCTGCCTCGTACCGGAATCATTGGTTATAAACTCTTTTGTTTTTGTATTATAGCCAATAATAACCAGCATATGCCTTTCTGGCCCGGGCGGCGTATAATAGGGATTTTTTAAAACCTGGCCATTGACGGGAACAACAACCAAATTCCCCTGTTTTAACTCTGATTTTATGTTTTCAATTCCAATATTGTATTTTGCTTCAATATTATAATAGCCATAATAATCTTTCATTAACTGGACTGTGTCTGTTGTCGAGCGGTCGCGGTATTCACCATATTTTTCCAGCTCAAAATCCGACATTTTCTGGATTTCGGCCTTAGCTTGTTCTTTTGTAAATTCTTTGTTTTCAAGCCACAGCATTGAAATTATGAGCGCCGCTTCCTCGCAAGCGTCCTGAAAAACAGGATTTTTCCACTCTCCAAACGGCGCTTGAGCAATAAACGGAACATCAAGCAAAATATTTTCATTATCAATAATTTTTATTTCTTCTTTTGGTTTTTCAATTATTTTTTCCGGTTCCTTGTGGCTTATTTTAAAATCAGGAAATCCCGGCTCTTTATATAAAAAAACTTCAGCCAAAATAAAAACAATCATTGCTAAAATTAAAATCTTAATAATGTTTTTCAACATATTACTACCACCCAGCGCCATTTTCTAAACTGGTCTTTGTAAAATTTAAATTTTTTATACCCGAATTGTTTTAGCAATTTTTCAATTATTTTTTTCTGGAATGAATCAAATTCCAAATAGATTTTACCATTCTTATTAAGATATTTTTTTGCATCTTTTAAAAACTTATTGATAAAAAACATTCCGTCTCCTCCTCCGAACAGCGCCTTATGCGGTTCAAAATCCAAAACTGATTTTTGGACAAGATATTTTCTTTTTTTTGCAACATACGGCGGATTGGCAAAAATATAATCGTATTTACCCCCACCACCAAATTTTTGGTGTGGGGGCATGCCATTAATTTTCTCAAAAATGTCTGATTGAATTACTTTATATCTTTTTGCTGGAATTTTATTTATTTTTAAATTTAATTTGATTTGTTTGACAAGATTTTTATCAATTTCTCCAAAAACCGCCTCTCGACAAAGCTCGGGGCAGTTCTTAAGAACTGCAATACCAATGCATCCCGAACCGGCAAAAATATCCAAACAAACCACCTCCCTTCTTGCCCGATTGATACTTTTTATCGCTTTTTTAAGCCAAAATTCGGTCTCTGGACGCGGTATCATCGGCTTTTGGGATAAATCTATCTTACATCCCAAAAACTCGGAAAAACCGCGGATATAATCTAATGGCCCTCCTTCGCCACGTCTGACGTGGCTATGGAGGGTAAACTCAGATTTACTCATATTTAAAATTTTTGGCCACAATATAAATCTCTCTGCTTTCGCGGCGCGTGGCTTTCGGCCTGAATCTTTTACAGAATTCAAAACCACTTTTTATCTTTTTGAAAAAATCGTTTATCCCCTCTCCTTCCAAAATCTTACAGACAAAATTGCCGCCATTTACTAAAACTTTTTTCGCAATTTCCAGCGTTTCTTCTGAAAGTTCCAAAGATTCTTCAACGTCAGCAAAATCAATTCCCGAAGTATTCGGCGCCAAATCGGAAACAACGGCGTTATATTTCATTTTTAGTTTTTGCGTTTCCAGTTCCAAAATATCTTTTTTTATAAAAATAATATTTTTCTTTTCCGGAATATTTATACTTCTCAAGTCCACTCCGACTACCATACCCTTGTCTCCTACTTTTTCGGAAATATACAAAAGCCAGGAACCCGGCGCGCAACCCAAATCCAAAACCTTATCGCCAGGTTTTATAATTTTATACTTTTCGTTTATTTCTTTTAGTTTGTAAACGGAACGAGCAGGATAATTTTCCTCCCGCGCTTTTCTTGTGTAAAATTCTTCTTTTGAATATTGTTTTTGCATTGAATTATCTTCTTTTTCTAAACTTAAATCTCAAAGTAATTACTTTGTCCGAAGAAAAAATCCTGGTGCTGATAATCACGAAAATCATAAAAACCACAAATTGATAGATAATTCCATAGATAATCGGCATATAATTTCCCAAAATAATATTCTGCGCTGCCAAAAACGGATGCGAAAAAGGAATGGCATAAATTACATACTTCAAAACCGGAGAAATCGTGTTGATATCCAAAAATAAAACCAGAAAATACGGCAAAAGAATCAAAATCATCAAAGGAGTTATTGCGGCCTGAACGCTCTTTATATTTTCCGATAAAATTCCCAAAATCATCGCAATAGATAAGCCAACCAATATTCCCATAAACAATGAAAGTCCCAGCATTAAATATCCTATCGGAGTAATAATTATTCCCAAAGAAGCAAAAATACTCATTAATCCGTCTCCTGTTGAAATCGATCCGCCCGTCATACCTTTTATATAAGAATTCATTCCAATCATATAAACTCCAGCAAGCAAAAGAGCAACCAGCCCGGCTGCGATTAATTTTGCGAAAATAATCGTTTTTCTGTTTATCGGAGAGCTTAAAAGAATCTCGAATGTTTTATTTTCTTTTTCACCGGCCACTGCCATAGCCACCATTTGCGAAGCCAAGATAATTACCATGAACAAAATTATCGGTATAAAAATGGTTTGTTTTTTGATATATCCCGAAACCGCGGACAAAGGGACATTGGCTATTTTGTTTTTTATGTTCACAAATTCATTGGCTTTCACGGGGTTTTTTAAAATTTCCGGCTCAATGCCCGTTTTATTTTTAGAAATCCATTCATTGCTGTAATAAGTATTAATTACGCTCACCGCCCTGTCTAATCCTGAATATTTTACATCTGAAGATATTGAAAAGTTTTCTGCGATTTTGTAAATAACTATTGGTTGCGGCCTAAAATTATTCATATTATCTTCAAAGCCATTCGTGATGATTAAAATTGAAGAAACCTTATTTTTTTTGGCCGTATTCAGTGTTTCGGCAATATCAATTCCCGTTAAAACTTCCGGTTTAAAACTGGCTGATTCAAGTATTCCCGATATCTTATTGCCCACAGATATTGTATCCTGATTTAAAATCAGAATTGATTGAGGTGCGGTCAGCTTAGCGGTTTCTTTTGACATCATATTTCCGATTAAGGCAAATACTATCACCATTATAAGCATGGGTAAAACCGTCTGAAGCGTAATCAGTTCTTTTATTTCTTTTTTAAGTAAAACTAAGAATTTTTTCACCCCGTTACTAGACTTTCGACATATTTATATTAGTTTTGTCGAAATCAATTAATAGTTAATTTAAAACAATCTACTATCTATTTATGACCCCGATATCTAGTAACGGGGTTCGTGTTTATAATACAATTTTAACAAAAACCTCTTCCAGATTCTGGGCTTGGTTTTGTTCTTTTAATTCTTGGGGGGTTCCAACAGCTTTTATTTCACCTTTGTTGATTAACGCTACCCTGTGCGATAAATATTCAATTTCCAGCATATTGTGGCTTGACAACAATACCGCCATTCCTTCGCTTGCCAATTTTTTAATTATATTTCTGATTTCAAAAGCATTAATTACGTCCAATCCCGATGTCGGCTCATCCAGAATCGCCAATTTCGGCTTAGACATAACCGTCCTTGCCAGTAGAAGTTTTCTGGTCATACCTTTGCTGTAGGTTTTGATTTTGTCTTTTAATCTTTTTCCCAGTCCGCAGATTTCTTCGGCAAATTTTAAATATTCCTTTTGCTTGGCGTAATCATCTGTATAAATGGCAGCCATGAATTTTAAATAATTGCGGCCGCTTAAATTTTTATATGCCCCTGCCTCTTCCGGTAAATAGCTTATATTCTCTCTGATTTTATTGGAATTTTTGGTTATATCCTCGCCTCCCATAAAAACATCTCCGCCTGTCGGGGTTAAAATGGTGGCAACAATTTTCAAAACTGTTGACTTGCCTGCCCCATTCGGCCCGACCAAAGCAAAAATTTCGCCCTTGTCCAATTCAAAACTTACGGAATCAACTGCTTTGATTTCGCCGTAATTCTTGGATAAATTTTCTACTTTTAAAATTTTCTCCATAAATTTATTTTACCAGCTTCCGCCTCCGCCGCCGCCAAAGCCGCCTCCAACTCCGCCTCCCGAAAACCCGCTTCCTCTGCCGGCTGCTGAACTAGGCGACGATGAAAGATTTGAATAAGCTGCTGATGAAAAATTGCCCAAGCTGTTTGCCAAAATAATCGCACTGAAACCAGATGAAAAATTGCCTTCATACCAGCTTGGTGTCTGATTATAAATCCCTTCAAATTGCTTTGCCCATTCTTTTTCAACTCCCAAAACCATTGCATAGGGCAGAAGTTTTTCAAATTGCTCTGGATTTTTTTCCGGCGCGTTGTGAAATTTAATCCTGTCTTTTTCAGCCACGGATAAATACTGCCTCAAACCCAGAATATTTTCTCTGGCAATCGCTCCTTTTTTAGTCCTTTTCGGCATAAGCCAGCCAAAAATCACGATTACAATGCAGGATAAAATAATACTCACAATACCAATAGCCCCCAAAAAAGAGACAAAATTGGCAAATAAGTATATCACAAAAACAAAAGCAATAGCCAAACCAATATAAACAGCCCTTACCTTGTTCGGATTCTTTACAAAATAACCCTTATTAACGACCGAATCATAAATTTCATTGCTTATAATCCTTAATTCCTTATAAAATTTGTTTTTCAAGTCGGACAATTTGATTTCTTTCTGACTGCCAAACAGCGCCTCCATTGTTTTCTTTTCAAAGTCATTTTTTAAATCATCCTGCTCTTTAAGTTTTATCAAATTATAATCAACTGATTTTATAATGAATGTTTTTTTCTCTATTCTTTGAATTTTTAAATATCCGTTTACTGCCAAATTTATTATTTCAGCGGAAATATCTTTTTTTTCAAATTTATTATCCAATATTACGCTAATTTCGACCGGAGAAAGATTGTCAGGCGCTTCGTATTGCGGAATTATTGTTCCTGTTCCCTTCGGGTCCCGTCCGTATTTATACCATTTGAAAAACATAAAAATAAAAACCAAAATAGGCAAAAGCAAAATCAAATTATCTTTAATTGTTTTCCAGATTTTATCTATTATTCCCGGTTCTATTAAAATTCCTTTTGGCAGGCCAATGACAATGGTTATCCCCTTTTCCGGCCATAAAACATACGGGCTTTCAAAATTAATTTCATTGCCTTGTTTTTGTGTTGCGCATTCTGTTATACTCCCGTACGAACCCCAATAACATTTGCTTTCTGTTTGGTCGGCTTTGACGCCTTCAGGCAAAACAACAACAGCAGAGGCCTTTTCTATGTTAACCAGCCATTCCGTGCCAATTGCGTTCCAATATAATTCGTCGTGGTCATTAAAATAATTTATTGCGCCTTTGACTGTGTAATTTATGATATAAATTTTTAGCCCCGTTACAATTTTATCCGACTCCCCTATTTTCAACCTTAAATCTGGACCCTCGTAAGATTTCTTAAAAACATAGGGCGAATTGTTTTCGTCAACAACAGAAATTTTTGAAATGTCTAACTTGTATTTTCCGCCGCGAGCGTCATATTTTATCGGAATATCCCTGTAAATTCCGTGCTTTTCGGCTGTTCCAAAATTATAATAAATTTTTTCAGAAATATTTATGCTTGAATCGCTGTTTATTTTTATGCTTATTTCATAATTATCTATTTTTTCCTGCTCGTTTTGAGCAAACGCAAAAACAGGCAGGGTTAAACCGGCAAATAAAATAATCGCAAAAATTTTCTTGAACATCATACTTTTTAAGTATAATTCATTAAATAGTTTGAGACAAACAATGTCTTGACCTTGTTTTTTACAAATACTATAATTATATCAGACATAAGTCGTATAAAAGCGACTTGTAGTCAATAGCAAGGTCGCTTTCTAATTCGTAAAATAAAATTAAATATGGCTTTTAGAAAAAAAGACGATGACCAAGGAGATAATTTTACTCCAAGGCCGAAAGTCCAGGGAAACTGGAAATGCTCGGAATGCGGAACAGAAATAACGGAATTGCCGTTTGAACCGACTGGCGACAGGCCGATTTACTGCTCTGACTGCTGGAAAAAGCAAAGAGACGCAAGGCCCAAAAGAGATTTTACTCCAAGGCCGAAAGTCCAGGGAAACTGGAAATGCTCGGAATGCGGAACAGAAATAACGGAATTGCCGTTTGCTCCAAAGGAAGACCAGCCAATTTTCTGCTTTGACTGCTGGAAAAAACAAAGAGACGCGAAATTCCAGAAATAAATAAAAAAACAAAAAACCCCTTGATATAAATCGGGGTTTTTTGTTTTGATTCGATAAAAATTTTAGTTTAGTATCGTCTCCTATTGCCGCCGCCGAAGCCGCCTCCTCTTCCACCGCGATCAAAATCGCGTTTTGGGCGCTCTTCCATTGGTCTGGCTTCGTTCACGGTGATAGTTCTTCCTTCAAGCTCTTTGCCATTGAACATTTCAATGGCTTTTTGGGCTTCTTCGTCAGAAGACATCTCCACGAAACCAAAACCTTTTGAACGGCCTGACATCCTGTCAGTAATGACGGTTGCTGTCTCAACAGTTCCTGCCTGAGAAAATAGATCTTTCAATCCATTTTCAACAGTACTATAAGATAAACCGCCAACATATAACTTTTTTGCCATAACTTTCTACTTACATAAATTAATTATATAGTAAGCCGACCTCTTATTTGTCTACCTTGGCTTACATTTATATCTATGTAAGAGAAGAAAATAAGAAACTTACTTTTCTATGTTATCTTATATTTAATTATTTGTCAACCCCGTTAAATAAAATCTCCGATTTTCTTTTGCCAAAGCAAAAGATTTAACGGGGTCAATAGTCAATATTGAAATTTCGCTTTTTTCTGCTAATATTAATTTGTATGTCATTCTCTATCGGATTGGTGGGTTTGCCCAATGTCGGCAAGTCAACGCTATTCAAAACAATCACAAAAAAACAAGTAGATATAGCCAATTACCCGTTTTGCACAATTGACCCCAATGTCGGAGTGGTGGCAGTGCCTGACGAACGGGTTGACAAATTGGCGCAGCTTTTTAATTCGGAAAAGAAAATTTACACGACCATTGAATTTATTGACATTGCCGGACTGGTAAAGGGCGCGAACAAAGGCGAAGGCCTTGGCAATAAATTTTTGGCCAATATCCGCGAAACCGACGCCATTATTTATATTTTAAGAGTTTTTAAAAATTCAGACATTATCAGCGTTCACAATTCCATTGACCCGATAAGAGACAAAGAAATTTTAGACACTGAAATTATTTTAAAGGATTTGGAAACAACCAATAAAAGAACGGAGGATTTGCAAGGCGAAGCAAAAAGCGGGAAAAAAGAGGCAGTCAAAGAATTTGAAGTTTTGAAAAACGCGGCAGGAGTTTTAAATGAAGGCAAAATTTTGTCCGAACAAAATTTTGCCCTGGAAGACAAAAAAATTCTGAATAAATACCAGTTTTTGACAATGAAACAAAGAATTTATCTTTTAAACGGCAAAGACGAGGAAGTTGACGCCAAAATTATTGAAACTTTTAAAAAAAACAACTGGCCGTATTTAATAATTGACCTTGCCGCAGAATTGGATTTGGCTGATATGACCATCAAAGACAGGAAAGATTTAGGAATAACGGCCGAACCGGAACTTGATTTATTAATAAAAAAATCCTACGAAATATTGGGATTGATAACGTTTTTGACAACCGGGCCTGACGAAACCCGCGCCTGGACTTTAAGAAAAGGACAAACCGCGCCGGAAGCAGGAGGAGTAATCCATACTGATTTTGAAAGATGCTTTATAAAAGCCGATGTTATAAATTGGAAAGACCTGCTTAATTGCAACGGCTATGCCAAGGCCCGGGAAAAAGGATTAATAAGAACCGAAGGCAAGGAATACATTATTCAAGACGGCGATGTAATAGAGATAAAATCCAATGCCTAAAAAACCCATAAATAATAACATTATCCCCTTGTATTTGCTTCTTTTAAATTTTATGCTATACTTACATTAAAGGTCTTTTAATAAACATAAATAAAATAATTTTATGGCAAAGAAAACCAATTCTGCGTTTATGAAGCCGATGAAAATCAGTGGCGAGTTGGCCATGGTAGTTGGCAGCGGTCCGATGCCCAGATCAGAGGTTGTTAAAAAACTCTGGATATACATCAAAAAGAACAACCTTCAAGACGCAAAGAACAGACGCAATATCAATGCTGATGCAAACTTGAAAGCTGTTTTTGGCGGAAAGGGAACCGTGAATATGTTTGAAATGACCAAACTTGTTTCAAAACATCTTTCTTAGTTAGTTTTAAATTTCAAAAGAAATTTAACAAAAAATCCGATTCTTTAAATTCGGATTTTTTGTTTATTCCATGCTCCGTGTCGTGGACGACATTAGAACTTATTTTATTACCCAATCTCAGGAAAACGTCTTAAATTTAGGCCAAAACAGATAAAAGTAATTATTGACTTTTTAATACTTATATTTATTAAGTTTATTAAGCTCCTTTTTTGCTGTTTTAATAAACTTTCCAAACTTACGTTCTTTTTCTCGTTTTTCAAGTTCATTCATTTCATAATATTCAGCTTCCTTTTTTAAGTTAACGTAATTAGAATATTTGTCTTTATTCAACTTACCGGATTTTAGCGCAGACAAGACTTCACATCCCGACTCATGAATGTGAGTGCAATCAGTGTATTTGCATTTCTTTGCCAAAATGGTTATTTCATCAAATAAATCATCTATACCAAATTTCGTATCCGTCATTCCCACCTCTCGCATTCCCGGGTTATCTATCACAATGCCCCCATTTTTCAAAAAATACATTTCTCTGTTTGTGGTAACATGTTTGCCCCTGCCGGTACGAAAACTTATTGTCTTGGTTTTTACCATATTCTCGCCAAGCAATTTATTGATGAGAGAAGATTTTCCCACTCCCGACGAACCGAGAAAACAATAGGTTTTTCCTCTTGATATGTACGTATTTAGTTCTTGCAAACCATCATTCTTTGTGGTGCTGGTCGGAAAAACACTGATGTCATTAAACCTATTTTTTATTTGAGCCAATTTCAAATCTAATTCTTCTTTAGAAATTAGGTCTATTTTATTCAATATAATGGCGGGCTTTATGCCTCCGTCTTTTGCTATGGCAAAATATCTTTCAAAACGATTTAAATTGTAATCCCTATCAACTGATTCAATAACAAATGCAACGTCGATATTTGTCGCTATAATCTGTATTTCGTTTTTGTTGCTGTATTTTCTTTTTATTACTGTTTTTCTCGGCAACACCCCGTGGATTACCGCACTTTCCTTATCGAGTTCTTTAATCGCCACCCAGTCTCCTACGGCGGGATAATCTTCTCTTGAAGAAGCAACAAGCATCTGCTTTCCTGTTATTTTTGCTAAAAATTCGCCATTTTGATTTACTACTTTATATGCCCCCCTGTGTTCGACAACAACCCTTGCAATCGAAAAATCATCTAATTTTAATTTCTTCCGATTAGATTCAAAAAATGCGTCATAGCCCAAATCTTCAATTCTTATTTTTTCAATTTCTCTATTCATTAAATTTTTTATATCTTTATTTTATCAAAAAACCGCCCCAATTAAAAGGGCGATTTTTATAACCAACGAAACTCGCACGATGGAACGAATTCAGAACTTATAAATGGATAGACAGCATCAAATGTCCCGATTTAATGTTATCGCAGATTAAAGAATTGTTGCGATAAATTAATAAACACTTATTTAATGCTCCACTCCGGAGGTAACATTCCCCCAGATTTTTTATAAGAATATTTGACCAGATTGGCTAATATTTTTTCTTTTTCTTCGATTTTGCTTATTTTATAAAATTTTTGTATTTGGCCACCAAAGTTTTTGTCTATTTCATCTAAAAGTTTTGTTATCTCGTTTGGCTGTCTTAGAAATTTGCCATTCAATTTTACGATTAATTCTATTATATTGTTTATTAATAAATAACTATCTATGCCAAAAGCCAAATAATCTTTATTTTTAATATCGCGTTGCACTTCTCCCCAAAAATCGTCAATAGAATATTTATGCATTAAAATTTCTTCATTATTGTGCTTGGTTTTTGATTTCAAATTATTTATCGCACAATTCTGAATTTTTTGTAATATATTATCTCTTTGAAAGATAATTTTACCGTAAGCCAACATATGAGAAGTGATTCGTTTTATGTTTCGTTTGTCTTTTTTAAGATAAGAATTGACTTCTTTTAAGCTGTCCAAAATAATATCTACCCTGTATCCATTATTTAAAAAATTGTACCTAGATTGTTTGCTCTTGTTTTTTTCTAAAACATAAATATCCACATCAGAATATTCGTCAAATTTATTCCTAGTAGCAGAACCAAACAACATAATACCCAAGATATTTTTATCTTGTTGATATTTTTTTAATACATCATCACATATTTTTTTAATCAATTTATCCATAAATTTATTTATAAAAATAGGGGTCAAATAAAGTATAGCACTTCATCTGACCCCTTGCAATTGCCTTAGTGACAATTGCTGGGATGTCGGCAGGTGTTAAGCACTTTCCTTTTAGGGAGAGGCTTAACGACCAAACCAGGCAACCGCTTCTTGGGCCTGTTTTTCATGGCCGTTCTCCTTTCTGCTTTAAGAGCAGTTCTTTCGTCATCGAGCGATAAAAATCACACATTCGTTCTGTTTTTGTATTTTTCGTAGCACCAACAAACTCTTGTGTAATGTTACAACCACCACCACACTGTCCTTCTATCGCACAATTTTTACACCTTTCCATGGATCCGATTGTGTGATTATTAACAAAATGGAAGTATTTTGAATTGTCAGTGTGAAAAGTTTCAATTTCCGAAATCTTTCCAAGTTCAGTAGTGCTATAACCACAACCGTATATGTTGCCCGAGGGACTTACACAAATATTGTTTCCCCGAACCGCACCACAAAAAGCAACATTGTTTTTAAGTATCGAGTCATTAAGATTCTCAACTGGCCGAGACCAAAAACCAAAAATTTCAACGCCTTGTTCTTGTCCGTATAAATAAATATGCATTAGCCTTTTAACAATATCGTTAATCGGAACCTCAACTACACCAATAACGTCAATATCGATTCTAATCTCTTTCATATTGTGCATTATAGCCCAATCAACTATTGACTCGTCGAGATCATAAAAATTCTTTTCGGTAACAGTCATTGCAAAACCGTCGAGCGGATAATTTGTTTGAGCCAATATTTCGAAACCACGCATAATTTTTGAAAAAGTACCCTTATTTGATTTTGTTAATCTAACGCGGTCATTGACGTCATACAGGCCATCGAGACTAGAGGCAATTCTAATATGATATTGTTTTAATGCTTCGGCAATTTCGGACGTGATAAGCGCTGCATTGGTATTAATCGAAAAACGAAATTCAAAATCGTGGCCATAAACAACATAACAATAATCGAGTATTCTTTTAATGACCATCCAATTGAGCAAGGGCTCTCCTCCACCAAAATTGATTTGAGCGATAAACTTGCCGTGATTTCGTAGTGTGTTGAAATACCAATCTATTGCCACCTTGGCTACCTCAAATTTCATAAATTTTTCGGGACTATTCATACGATTTGACGCTTCAAGGTTGTTAAAGTGGATACAATACACGCACCGAAAATTACAAGCTTCCGACATAATTAACCCAAGATCGTTTATAAGCGATCCATTAATTATTAATTCTTTCTGAGATTTGTTTCGCTCAATTAAAATCGATCTTTCATCAAATCCTCTTGGAACAAGATAGTGTGAGGCGATCATTTTCTCAATATGTTTCTTATCGGCCCTACTTAAGTCATAATCATTGTAAACAGATCTGAGGGTCCTGAAAGCCGTAAAAAACCCTAAAAATTCTTGCATTCCTCTAGAAATAATTTTTGGCTCGCCAAAAAGTGAATGCCAAATAATTATTCTGTCCCGATCGTGAATCATTTGTATGAATTTAGATTTAATCAATGGTCTTTCTTTATCAATACTCATTATTCTCTCCTTTCTATTTTATTTAATTGTAAAGAACTCTAACGAACATCTTACAACTTTAAATTGATCATGTCAAGTGCTGTTGTTAAAACAAAAACCCGAGATTTTAGTCTCGGATTTTGCGATCTCCGCAGGTAGGATTCGAACCTACGACCAACTCGTTACACATAACCCTAAAATTACTTTTAGGAGTGGACTATATCTTTGCCGTGTTCCGATAATTCGGAATTTAGGCACTCCGGTATCTAGTCTCTACGGCGCCCCCGATAAATATCGGGGTTCCCACGGTATTGCCCCACGGCTGCGGGGTTTCACCGTTATCCCGGAATTTTCATCTCGAAATTTCTTTCGAGAGCTGCGTTTAATTTTCACAGCGAGCTGCTCTACCGCTGAGCTACTGCGGAATAATCTTAACAAATCCGTCTCTGCGGAATATATTTTTAGTATATTATAAAAATTTTCAAAAAGCAAGAAATTCTTTCGTTGAACGAGCACTCGATTTTGGTGAAACCGACCCATCTCTATCCAATGAGACATCAAATCTTTCCTTCAAATATAGGCCCTGAACCCGAGCAGGGAGATCGCAAAAATCGCCTTTTAATTGAGGCGGTTTTTTGGTATAATAGAAAAAGATAATTAAATAAATAAAAATATGCCTTACATAGCGATGTCTATTGTCTTATTGGCTCTTATTGTTGGGGTTGTGATTTATTTGGGAAGAAGCAGAATAAGACAGAATAAAAAACCGAACAAAGCAATGTTTTGGATTGGAATGGCAACAGTAGCAATAGCGGTGATATTTTTCTTAACAACAAAAGAAGAATTTGAGAATAAGATGTGGGCTGTTCCTATTTGGATAATGGGGACAGGATTAATAGCGGGTTCACGATATAGATTTCTGAAGTAATAAGTTTTCTTTAAGACTATTCACTAAATAGATTCTAATGTCGCCTGCCCCGTACCGAACTTGTTCTGGTTCTGGGGTCCACGACACGGAGTTTTTTCAAAAAATCGTCCAAAAGGCGATTTTTTGCTTGTCCTGAATATATTGAAGGTTTATAATAAAAACATATGAAAAAAATAATTAAAACGCAATTCATAGTTTTGCTCTTGGGCACATTGTTTGCCTGGGGAAATTTTATCTGGGAACTTACAAGCTGGATTAATAAAAAATCCTGCGAATTGGGATGTTCGGCGCCAGGAACAAATCCCTTTTTAACTCCCTGCTTCTACGGCGCGCTGTTTTTCACTTTTTCTTTCATTTTAAGCGCTATTCTGCTTAAAAAAAGCAAAATAACAAATAATTAATAATGAATTTTTCGCAATATACAACAAAAACAATTGACGAGGTTTTTAACGACTTAAAAACTTCGGAAAATGGATTGTCCGAGAATGAGGCCGAAAACCGCCTGAAAACATACGGCCCCAATGAAATAAAAGCCAAAGAAACAGGACTTTTCCATATATTTTTGCGGCAGTTAAAATCGCCGTTTTTTTATTTATTGTTGATTGCCGGACTAATCGCATTTTTCATCGGCGAAAAAACAAACTGCCTGATAATTTTATTGTTTATTATTGTCAATATTTCTTTAGGCTTTTTTCAGGAAGCCAAAGCCCAAAAAGCCGTTGCTCTGCTTAAAAAATATATTCCATCAAAAACAAGAATTTTAAGAGACGGCCAGGAAAAACTAATTGATAAAAGCCATCTGGTTCCCGGTGATATAATATTTTTGGAAATAGGAAATATCGCGCCGGCTGATTTAAGAATCACGGATACTGAAAATTTGCTGGTTGATGAATCCGTGTTAACCGGCGAATCAGCCGCTGTTTCAAAAAATAAAAATCCGCTGAAAGAAGAAACAAAAGAAATATTCAAGGCGGAAAATATCATTTTTACCGGCACTTCTGTTGTTTGCGGAAAAGTAAAAGGCATTGTAATCAGTACTGCCAAAAATACGGTTCTGGGCGAAATTACAAAACTCGTTTCAACCATCAAGAAAGAAAGTGTTTACGAAAAAGACCTGATGAGGTTTTCAAAAATGGTTTTAAAAATAATCGTTTCAACCATTATAATTGTTTTTGCCTTGAACTTGTTAATCCGCGGCACTACAAATCTCTTTAATTTTCTTATTTTTTCAATAACGCTGATAGTCAGCATTATTCCCGAAGCATTGCCTGTGGTTGTAACAATTTGTTTATCCAAAGGCGCGCTGAATTTAGCCAGAAAACAGGTCATAATCAAAAGGTTATCCGCGATTGAGGACTTGGGAGACATTGAAATACTTTGCACCGACAAAACCGGAACTTTAACCGAAGGCAAAATGGAATTGGAAGAAATTTTTTCACTTGATAAAGAAAAATGCTTGCTTTATAGCCTTCTTTCCTCTTCCTATGCAAAAGAACAAATAGAGACCTCTTTGAGCCCTTTTGATTTTGCGGTTCTTAAAAAATCACCAACAGACATTCAAAGGCATTTGCAAAACTTCAAACTTCTTTCGGAAATAACATTTGACTCAATAAGAATGATGAATAGCGTATTGATTGAGGACAAGGCCGGAAAAAAATTCTTAATCGCAAAAGGAGCGCCTGAAATAATCCTGAAATTGTCATCTGCGCCAAACGCCGAAAACATCAAAAAAATAGAAGAAGAAATCAAAGCACAGGGCAAGCAGGGAAAAAGGGTCTTGGCTTTGGGATTTAAAGAACTGAATAAAATAGAATACACCGAGGACGATGAAAATAATTTGTCATTTTTGGGGTATATCACTTATAGCGATCCGTTGAAAAAAACAAGCAAAGAAGCAATCCGACTGGCTAAAATATTGGGGGTAAGAATAAAGGTTATTAGCGGCGACGCGCCTGAAGTCGCTGGCCACGTTGCCCAAAAACTTGACTTGATTAGTGACCCGGAACAGGTTATTTTAGGCGAAACCCTTGAATTTCTGCCGGAACTTGAGTTTGAAAAGGCCTGTGAAGAATTTTCTGTTTTTGCCCGCGTTTCGCCAATGACCAAATACAAAATAGTCAAAAAACTTCAGGAAAAATACGAGGTTGGATTCCTGGGCGAAGGCATCAACGACACCCCCGCTCTTAAAGTAGCGAATTTTTCAATTGTCGTGGACAGCGCCGCTGATATTTCCAAAGAGGTTTCCGATGTTATTCTGCTTAAAAAAGACCTAAAAGTGATTGTTGACGGCATTGAAAGCGGCAGAAATATATTTTCCAACATCAATAAATATATCAAATGCACTGTCTCAAGTAATTTTGGCAATTTTTATTCAATAGCGGCAATTTCTTTGTTTATCCCCTATTTGCCAATGCTCCCAATCCAGATTTTATTGGTAAATCTTCTCTCTGATTTCCCTCTTATCGCCATTGCTTCCGACAGGGTTGACCCCGAAGAATTAAAAAAGCCGAAGATGTATCAATTGAAAAATTTTGTTCCTTTGATAACTTCTTTGGCTTTGGTCAGCACTATTTTTGATTTTATTTTCTTTGGCTTATTTCACAAAGTTGACCCTTCCCTTTTAAGAACTCTCTGGTTTATAGAAAGCATTCTGACTGAAATTATGCTTATATTCTCGGTGCGAAGCGCCCATTTCTTCGCAAAAGCCAGAAAACCAAGCTGGGGCTTGGTTTTGATTTCTTTTATGGCTATCTTTATAACTATCGGCCTGCCGTTCACTTTAATCGGCCAGGAATTTTTCAGTTTTGTAATGCCGCCTCTTTATTCCTTGATGATTGTTCTTGGATTGATATTTTGCTATCTGATTTTAAGCGAAATCGCAAAACTGATATTTTTCAAACGCTTTTGGCACAACCACGAATTCAAAAAATAAAAATAAGCTTAAATTATTTGTATTCCCTTGTTCAATAATTCCTGGCCATTGAAACAAGTAATGCCGAAGATGATAAGAATAAATATTATGGCTATAAAAAGCAACTTGGGATGCTGAACTCTGAAATTTACAAATATCGTCAGCATCAAAACCGACAATAAAACAGCCAAGATTATAAAATAAATAGTCCTTACCAAATAATCCGATTCATCAATGAAAAATTTTTGTTTTTCTGCTTCGGAATTACTTATATCGCTGGTTCCTTCGCCTTTTATGTTTGACGCTAATTCTTGGCTCGGAACAGAAACAGAAGCAACATCTTCGGAACCGGAAGAAATATCAACAGCAACAATCGGCACAACAATCTTGGTTTCGGATTTTTTAACTGGCGTTGCTTCCTGGCTTACCTTAACTACGCTCTTGGGAGAAAGCGGTTTCCCAAAAAATTCCACTGCTATTGTGGTTTTTTTTCCGTTTATCTCTCCTTCAACAACTGCTATGCCGATTTCTCTGAAATTCTTATTTAAAATATTCAGACGATGAGAAAGAGAATCCATCCACCCCTGATGAAGATATTCGCTGTCAGTAAAGTTTCTTGCCAAGTTCTCGCCGGCAGCAGAATATTTATAATCGGTTTTTTCAAGCCAATACCAGGGAACAAGGCCGTCGGGGCTGGTGTGGGCAAAATAACCTTTGTCTATCATATCCTGGGCTTTTTGCTGGGCAGCTTCAACCAGTTTTTGGTTGATAGATAACGGGCTTATCCCGATTTTTTCCCTTTCTTGATTCGCCAATTCAATCAATTCGGAACTGGTTACAATCGCAAAGTCCGAGGTTTTTGAAAAATAGAAAGAATAAGAAAAAATCAAGAACTTTAAAACCAGCAGGATTATCAATAATATAAAAAGGTTTTTTGGCTTAAAAATATGCGGCTTGAAGCCGTTTTTTGAACTGGGAAAAAAATGTTTGTGAGCTTTATTTATTAAGTGTTTCATAAAGTTCTCCTTGAACTATTAATCTTTGTTTTGTGGAAAAAAGCGGAGTGCAGGTTATAAGATTAACAACGGAATTGGATGTCGGTTCTAAAACATACAAATCAGTCGGCAAAACTACTATTGAAGAAACTACTTGATAATTATATTCTACCCCTTCCCAATATATTTTAAAAGTGTCGCCAATAACAAGCTTATCCAAAAGATAAAATGTTTTCTCGCTCGGTGGACGATATAACCAACGATGGCCGGTAATAACGGTATTGCTTCCTTTATCCGGAGTTGAAGTTTCCGGCATTCTCCATGCGCCCTTATCTAAAACCGATTCATCTTTTCCTTCTACAATCGGGATATCCACTCCAATCTTAGGAATAATCAAAGTATTTTCCGTTGGTATCGGCGTGTTATTATTTTTCGGCCTTTCATTGAATACGGAAAATTGATATCCGATTAAAGGAAAAAAAGGGTAAACAGCAATTATTATTGCCGCAATAAAAATTATAACTAAACCGGCTATTATCAACCGCTTGTAGCGCTTAATAATAGCCGGCTTTTTAGACCTTGAATTTATCATTTATTTAGTTAACCCTTCACCTATCTCAACTTGTGACTTTCTATTTATATAGTCAAAAGCGAAGCCGCCTTACGGCTCTGATTATCATTTATATAAAACTTTATTTCAAGATAGGTGCAGGGTTAATAGATAATTTTTTGATTTCTGTTATTGCTCCTGCCCCAATAATAAGAGCTAAAAGCATTATTGGTAATGGATTTTTGCCTGTTTCCGGAAGGGTTGTTGATTCGCCCAATACTTCTCCTTGTTCCTGGGGAGCAATTTCAATTGTTGCTCCAGCCACTTGCTCTGTTCTACAGATTGAAGAGCAGCCATCGCCATCTACAACATTGCCATCATCACATTGTTCTTCCCATTCACGAATTCCATCACCGCATCTAACTAAGTGCCCACCGCTGCCGCCTCCGCCTCCGGTAGAAGTAGCAACGCTACCACCACCGCATGATTGTGAATTACAGGCCTGGGTTAAATCACCTACGCATGAATCTCCACCACCAGAGGGAGGAGGATTTGTACAGGTTCTTGATTGTGTTCCACCACCGCATGTTGCTGAACATTCACCCCATACTGACCAACCACCATTTACAGCGCAAGCAAGATCAGACCCATTGCAATCTTCATCGATTTGATTGCCGCAAATTTCTGTAGTTGGCTGACATTCTGCTTGACAACGAGTATCATTGGGATATATTGTCGGTACTCCGCATTGATTATGTTTACAAGCACATCCTGAAATACAAGAATTACTTACATCTGTATAATCGTAATAATCATTTCCCTGGCAATCATCTAAATTATCGCAATCAGTAGCCGGACAATCATTATCACTGGCACACTCGGCACCACATTGCATATCACAACTATGAGTTATTGTTGAATTTCCGGTTGAACAGGTTCCTGTTGGTTCCTGACAAGCTGAGGTAAATAAATCTCTAAAATCCCAGGTAAGTGGATTATCGTCAGGATTATTTGCACAGGTTGAAATTCCTAAAATATTATTTGTTACGCAATCTACGGGAGCCGCTTGCACGCATTGACCAGCGCTACAGGTTTCTACACCATTACAAGCCAAACCATCATTACAATCTTGCCCAGAAGTTGCTTCTGGTTGACAGGAAAAATTTACGCATCTTCCTTCATCATGTTTTGGCAAACTGCCATCGCAATAATCTCTATCTAAAGAATCACAATCACTATCACTTTGACAATCTGTACAAGCCGGATCATTATAAGAAATGGTTGGCTGTCCACATGGATTATCAGTACAAGCACAACCCGATTCACAGGTATTGGCTACATCATCATAACTAAGATAATCATTGCCAACACAGTCGTTTTGGTCACTACAAATCGTATCCGTGCAAGGATGCTGGTCATCGCACTCGGCTGTGCATTGAGTTACATCACAGGTACTAATTACTGTTGAATTGCCGCTTGTGCAAGAATCACTATTCTCGTCACATTGGCTTGTAAATAAATCTCTAAAATCCCAGGTAAACGGATTACTGTCAGGATTATTTGCACAGGTTGCTATTCCCGAGATATCATTTCCAGAACAACCCACTGCTTGCCCCTGGGCACAACTACCGTCTACGCAAGTTTCTACACCATTACAATATTGACCATCATCACAATCTGAATTCTGTGTACATTGAGGGATATAAGTATTGGTAACAGTACAAGTTTTGGTTCCATTATTAGAAATAGTTCCACTACAGTCTGTTGAATAACCTGCAGAATAACCACTAATCAAATCTTCGTTAACTGAATACTGAGAGTCTGCGGTTACTGTAACCACTGTTCCTGCTTCTGAGCCAGAAAAAATATTTGGTGTAGCTGTGGCACCAGTTACATGAATAGTAAAGTTAGAAGCTGAAAGAGTTCCGCCTCCATCATTTACTACGTGTTTAATAACATTTAACGTTCCATATTGAGGAACAACACAAAGCTCTATAGAAATTTCGGCAGTTGCGGGATTGTCTTGTCCGGAAGATTCTTGGTGGTACACAAGGGCCTTTATTGTTTTTAAACCATTTGTAGAGTAAGTATGAGAACTTGTAATAAAAGTGAATGTAAATGGCCCCTGTTTTTCGGGCGGCTCACTTGTTGAAATAAAAGTGCCCAAACCCTCTTCGATTGTTCCATCGCCCCAGTCAACACTTACAGAATATTGGTCAATCTTTCCAGGAGGAGCTTCGCCACTACCAGAGCCAGATAAGGTTACTGAACCATATAAAGGATTATCGGGACAAGAATAACTCGTCAATGGAAGACCATTAGCCGTGTCTATAGAAATAGTTGTTGAGCTACCTGCCCAAATACTATACGCAATTGCTCCGGATATTAAAATAAGGGTTATTAAAATAACCCCTCGATATTTACGAAGTTTCTTAAAAGTATTCTTTATTTTTTTTGCCATATATTTACTTTTTAATTAATTTTTAAACCTACCACATACTATCAGATAATTAAATGTTTGTCAACCCTTCTACCAAATTTGCTGGCATTTTACAGTGCGGCGCGAGGGCGAATAGCCCTGCCCTATTCGGGCAAGCGCCGCAAATTTATACTCTATCTAACAATAATTTATCATCAATCGTGTTAATAATGGCAAATTTGGTGAAGGGTCAACCCCTTTTTCTAATCTGTTTTTAAACGTTTCTTTAATTCCATATGGGCTTTACCACTCTTTAACTGTCGTTCTCTTTTCTGAGCAATATCTCTTTTTTTATACGCCTCATAATATATTAAATTCCATGGTCTGTATGGTTTTGTTGATTGATTCAATCCTTGATTGTGTTCTTTTAATCTTTTTCTTAAATCAGCAGTATAACCAGTATATAAATTACCTTTCTTTATGCTTTGTAAAACATAGATATAAAACATAATGAAATTATAGAACACAATCAGTCAAAAATCTACTAAGGGGTCAAGGGCTTTTTTGCTTTGATTCAAATCTATTAATAAATCGCCCTTACTCCATCAATATCTCCCGTAGTCAAAGTGTCGTCTTTGGCGTCTCCTTTATAACCATAGCCATACATTGTATTATTTTGATATTCAGAAGTATATTCATCGTCCAAACCAAACCAGTGTCCCAATTCGTGAGTAAGAATAGCTTGAGCATCATAAGAATTGGTCCAAGCACAAGTAGATAAACCTCCCGACCACATCCAGAAAAACTTGGTGTTTAGAATTGTATCAAGTTCGGCAACTAAACCAGTGCTGGGATTATACCAAATATAAGTTACTCCCAAAGCCGAGCCCGATGCGCTTCCCCAGGTAATGATATTTTTTCCGTCAAATCCTTTTCGGGTAATGAGGGTGTCGGCGCCGCGAAAAATTTTCACCTTTTTATTTATAACATCTGTCCAGACCCTAAAAGCATTGTCCGTAATAGTTGCAGCATTTCCAGATCCAACCGAACTTGGCGCGCTGCCAGGATTTAAATTGTATGTCCATTCGCTGGGTAATTTCCAAACTTCTTTATCAACAACAGCTTCAGAACCCGGGTCAGGCAAACCACAACCCCACACAGGTGTTGGAGCTGGTTTCCCACCTATTTTATGCACAAATACCCTAACTTTCAATTCCGGATGTCCAGGCACATCATAAACTCCATCTTGTTCCGGAATGTCGGTATCTTTATTGTTTTTCGCAAACGTAAAGTTTCCGCCAATTAAAAATGCGGAAATTATTAAAAATATAAAAAGTTTCTTTAACATAAACACATTATTAAACTTAATAATTATCTCACTCTTATTTTAATCCTAAAATAATAAAAGTCAACCCTGCACCTATCTTAACAACGACTTTTGTATGATTTGTGCCCAGAGCCATAAGGCGGCTTCGCCTCTAAACAATCTATTTAGAAAGCCTTAATCCGAGATAGGTGCAGGGTCAACCCCTAGCTCAAAACCCCCACCTTTTCAAAAAAGATGGGGGCTTGTGTCGAATAAGAATTTTCAGAAATTATGGCAACCTGAAAATGTTTACTGTTATGAATCCTATATTGTTGGGATAATATATATCACTAATCAGAAGATTAACCGCTGCTCCGGCGCCGGTAATGGTGTGGTAATAAGTATGTTCATCGTTATAAACACCCCAATCAATAGAGCTTCCGTTAACAAATAAATCCAGCAATGTCGGGCCGTATGATTCATATTGCGTTACGGAATCAGTCCATGTGTCAGCAACAACGCTATGAGTAATAGAATATTTTGCGTCAAATTCTATATCATTGGTATAATTTCCTCCAGCATATGCTGTTCCCATGGCCTCAAGTTCATAGTTAACACCAGATTTCAGGACAATATTTGATAATACCGAATTAGGATTATTGGCATCAACCGACACCGTATCTACACGCACTCTTTGTGGCAACCCAGCTATAAAATCCTCAATTACGCTTGTGCTACAACCAAATTTCTTATGCCCATTCATTTTTCCGTCCATACTTGCCAATATCTGTGCACAGCTACAACCACGAGTGTTAATAATTGAGAATTCAGATTGCGCAGGATTCTTCGCACCCTTTGTGCCAGGAATTAATGTGCTAAAATATTCGCCATCTTCGCCATATTTGCCATACCAAACGTGTCTGTTTACGCCGAGTTCGTCAGATGGAACTTCACCAAGCTTATCTACGTACGTATCATCACAAAGATCAATTTCATCAGAGACACCATCGCAATCGGTATCGTCATTTAAAAGACATTCCAATTCCTTATCCGTCATTCCCAGTTCTTCCGCTGACAATGCTGTTTTCCATATGCGTACATTATCAACTAAACCAATAAAAGAATAAGGAGAGTTGCCATTATATGACCCGATATACAAATTTCCAGTTCCCTCATAGAAAATATCCTGTGCGTTGTCCACATCACCAATTACTTGTTTCCCGTCAATAAAAAGCTTGACATCAATCCCGTCGTAAGTACCAGCAACATAATGCCAATTTCCATTCCAAATATCAGTCGGTAAGGCTTGTGCAGACCTAACATACCCTGAGGTTCTTCCTACGTAAAAGCTTAAACCACCATTAGGACCAGTATAAAGCCCATAAGAAGAATAGCTCATTGGTCTAGTTGGTAAATACTTAGAAATTATATATCTATAAGAACCTGGTGAATCCGATCTCATCACCCATGCTTCTAGTGTTATTGCGTCAAATGGTTCTAATAATGAATTATCTGGAACAACAAGATTTTCGATTCCGTTAAAATTATATGCGTATCCAAAACCTGGGTTTAAAACATAATTCACACCAACTAATGTTCCATCTAAATTATTAGGAGAAGCATCTTCAGCATTTTCATCAAACTTCCACCAGCCAATAAGATTACTTGGATCGGCTGCCATCGCTGTTGCAGCGAAAGCGAATGATAGTACAACTACGCCTAAAATTAATAATTTTTTCATAGTATTTTTTTATTAAGATTAATCATTATCGTCCTCCTTGACGACCTTTACCCTCCCAAATTATATAATCAAAACAAACCCGCATGCCTTGCTAAGCTTAATACAAGCAAGCGGGATTGTTTTTGTGTCGAATAAGAATTTCTGAATTTTATGGAGTACGTGTTGCTGACCAAGAGGTCACGCCACCAGTTCCAGCTCCACCACTCATACTATTCCAAGTTGTAGTATTAACAGGACCAGAAATTGTTGCCGTATAACCGTTTTGATATGTAATCGTCATGGTTATTATATTCCCAACTGATAAATTACCAGTCATTGTCCAATTATAAGGAAAATTATATGGCGGTTCATCGCTTGCCGGATATCCACCAGTACCAGTAAGCACGCCAGTTATTGGATCCTGGGTCATAATAATCATATCATGCATATATGTTCCATTATTTACGCTAAGCAACCACGTGCCGATTACCTTCCCTGAATTTGGATTTATCAAATTGATAAATTCATTCATAACGCTTTGGCTACATCCATATTTCCGATGCCCTTCCATGTTGCCGTACAACGCTGGGTTGTGCGCATGTAACAGGTCTAATATCTGTGAGCAACTACAACCATTAGTTGAAGCTAAAGTATATGACTTGCTACAAGTAATTTGTCCTTTTGGACTAATCGTTGTGAAATTAAGTCCATCTGTCCATATCGATCTGTTGGGTACCTCTTTAGTCAACATCGTTGTATCTGGAACTGGTGGATTACAATACCAATTACAAGCATGCTGATCTATTGTTCCGTCGCAGTCGTTATCTAGGGTGTCACATTTTGTTTCTGTTTCTTCATAACCAGTTATTAAAGTATAATCTGGTTCTATCCAAGCGTTAACGCCATCACAATTTTTTTCAGAGCCCGCGCATACACCGAATTGTTTATCAGCTAGTTCTGTTAAGTCTTCGTCTGTTGTCGCATCACAGTTATTGTCCATACCATCACAGATTTCGGCAACGGGTACATAATTAGTTCCGTCAGGAATCCAAGTTCCTGCGTTACATGTCTCTGTGTTGCCTGAACATAAACCGTTTTGGTTTTCAAGTAATTGTGTCAAACTTTCATCTATGTTTGTATCACAGTCATTATCTTTGTTATCGCAAACTTCAATTGCGCCTGGATTGATTGCTAGATCAAAATCATTACAATCTGCGTCGTTATTATAAGTGTCGCCGTCAATATCATCATCACAGACATCACCATAGGAATCTCCATCGAAATTTGCTTGATCTACGTTTGCGATAGAGGGACAATTATCAGCATTATTTAGAATGCCGTCTCCATCGGTATCGTACAGAAGATTGTATAAAGCTGTATCAGACATCATTAAATCTGTTCCCGTTAATGCGGTTTTCCAGATTCTAACATCACTTACATAACCATCGGTAAACTTGCGTGAAGTTCCACCATAACCATCATCGGCTCCAATGAGTAACTGCTCGGTATTAATAGCCATATCTGCCGTAAACGGAGCGGATGCTCTTTCTATTCCATCGACATAAAGCTTTATATTGCTACCATCATAAGTTCCTGCAAGATGATACCAGGCTCCAGTGCTTAGAGGCGTACTCCACATTGCTTTGGGAAAATTTACGCCTGTAGACGAAATGTAAAAACTTGCCTGGCCAGAAGCATTTACCGTTAATAAATACTCTCTATAATTACCAGACAAATCATCCCATTTCCCAGCGATAGTGGCTTGATAACCTGCGCCAATTGTGTCCAATTTAATCCAACCTTCTACGGTAAGAGCGTCGGAGAAATTGAGTTCAGTTTCATCGCTTATCCAGATATAATCACCGTCTCCGTCAAACAAAGCTGCATCATGGCCATCATCAGTCATAAATAACGTATTGTCCACTACGTTTCCATCAAAGCCACTGTAGCTACTATCATCAGCATTGCCATTTAATTGCCACCAACCGACTAAATCTGCTGGGTTTGGTGCTGCGGAAACTGAAGCTGTGAAAGCAAATGATAAAGCAAATACACCTAAAATTAATAATTTTTTCATAATATAATATTAGTAAATTTAATTGTTATTCATCCCCCCATCTTTTTTTAAAAGGTGGGGGTGAATCGACCTTTCGTATTTTTTGATTCTCCCTAATCTTACGAGGTTGAACCTCGTAAACTTATTTGAATTTGAAATTCGCAATTTGTGTTGTTCCATCAACTAACTGCACTATTAATTGACGACATATGCCAGACCATGATTTTTCTGTCTTCCAAACATAGATATATTGGTCAGCGATTGAATCATAGGTTAGGCTGCTTCCACCAGCAGTAACGGTCGTCTCAATAGTATCGATTAGAGTCGTTGAGCCATACACTATTTGTTGTGATATAGGATAACCTGCCGCAAAAATGTTTAGGCCCATGTTACCGCCTAAACTGAATTTCACGGGTATCGCACTTCCGGCTTTGACTTGGTTCAATACTCCTTCCATATCTACGGGTTGGAAAAACCCAGACCATTTGTATTTGACAGTTATTTTGAATGTTGTGTCTATTGCGTTTCCTACTGCATCAACTGCTGAACATGTTACTGTAGTGTCACCAATTATAAATATTGAACCAGAAACTGGAGTGCATGTCACAATAACGTTTGCATCACGGTTGTCGGTTGCGATTGGTAAATCATAGTTGACAACTACTCCGTCTGGAGAAGTGGCTTCAGCAATAATGTTGTCGTGAGGAGCAATCACAGGAGGAATATCGTCACAATATCCTTCTCCAGCTAATCCATATTGGTATTGTTGCTGGATTTCTTCTGCTGAAAGAGCACGGTTGTAGATTGCGACTTCATCCATGAGACCCTTCCAGAATCTTCCGGGTATTTCGTAATGACTTCCAATGGTAAGATATTGATTGCCGTCATAATTGAATATCCCACAATTTTGAGTGTTAACTAACTCGCCGTTTAAGTAAAGATTACAAGTTGTGTCGCTTCTTGTAATAGTCAGATGTTGCCAAGTGTTTGCAGTCAAAATAACGCTTTGGATAACGTGGAACCCGTAGGTATTTGTATAGCCTTGATCTTGCTGAAGGACCCAGTTCCAATAGCTATCGTGATGAGTGTCGAGAATATCGGCATACCAATTTTGCGATGCACCTGGATTGAGCCATAAAGAAATGGTGAATGTCTGATAATTGAACCAATTTCCAAGATTTATCACATTATCATCCACGCCATCAAAGCTCAAAGCTCCTCCAACTTTTCCAGTTGTCCAAGTAGAACCAACAACCGTTCCCGGATGTGCACCAACCGAATCAAAGGCAGTTGTTCCCGAAGTTTCATCAAATTTCCAATAAGAAACCATTCCGGAAGGGCATGTTACATTCTCAGCAGAAGCCCCAACTGCAATAATCGAAACAAGAAATATAGTTATAATAAATATTAAGGATTTATAATTCGTTTTCATATATTTCTTTTTAGTTAGTTAGTTATTAATAATTAAAAAACTTCTTCTGCCTTAAATTCACCCAGTTAAATCCCGCTTGAGCGGGATCCCGCAATGCGGGATATTTAACAAGGTAAATAAGGGCTTACAAAGAAGTCGCAAATAACAAAAATATAAATTTTGCCAAAATTGTGAATGCATTAATCCTCGTTTTAGCAATTTTATGATATTATCCTAAGAATTAAAAATCACCAATTCAACCCTCCAGATTTACTTTTTAATCTTTTGGTTTTACCCTGTACTCAAACGAAGTTTGTAGTTCAAGGCCTCCTTGGTGATTTTATTATTAGTATTCTAATTTAACACCCAATTTTTCGGCAAGCTGATGAATCCACGCTTCGTGCTTATCAACCTTATGAGACAATACCACCATTTCCTGAAAATATGCGTCTGCTTTGGTCGCATAATTATCAACAGATAATTCGAGTTTGGAAAAATCTTTCTTCATCTCATCTTTAAAAGAACCTAAATCTTCTTTCGTAGGAAATACTTGTTTTTCGGCTTCTATAATTTTTACAATATCATCATTAGTAAGCATATATTTACTAAAAACTTGTATGTTTCCAACATAGCGCAATAAATTATGTGTGTCAACCCTTCACCAAATTTGCTGGCATTTTACAGTGCGGCGCGAGGGCGAATAGCCCTGCCCTATTCGGGCAAGCGCCGCAAATTTATACTCTGTCTAACAATAATTTATCATCAATCGTGTTAATAATGGCAAATTTGGTGAAGGGTCAACCCCTACTCTTCATTCCAATGGTCAAATTGCGGTTCGTAATTATAAAGATTATCTTCATCGTCAGACACGGGTATAAAAAGATCTTGCCAATAATCAAGTATGCTTGGTTCGTAGTCAATTTTAAGAGTGCCGTTCGCAGAAATACCCGTGCCGCCCAAAGAGATTAAAGAACCGTTAATCCTTGCTCCACCGGTACCAATGGTAGTTTCTCCAAATACGTAAACAATTCCCGTAATCTCGATATTACCCGCAAGCTCCAAATTTCCGGTTACTATAAGGGCTAAATATTTTTCCTCTTCAGTAATTCTTGCAGTAATTTCACCCCCAGTGAGCTTTATATCTCCCTCGATCCATAAAGCACCCGTAAGGTCCAAATTATTAAATACTTTTTGTGGCGTTTTTTTATCTTTGCCTTTTCCGCAGGCCCCCTCAGTAACATAAACTATATCGTCTACGGTTTTTCCTTCCAAATAGGTTTGGGCATCGCAAATATTTTTTTCTGTCTGGTGATATGATTCTGGATTCTTAATCTCGGGAATTACGGCTGGCAGATCCGGTATTATTTCTCCGTCAATTGTAACACTACCCTGACACTCACCGTCCGGACAGTCACATTCCTCTTTCCCTCCTTCGCCGCAAAATGCTTTTTGAGTGGCAAAAATATTTCCGCTGACAGAAGCGTTTCCGCCCAAATCTATCATCTGCGGAGTATATAAACCATATTCAAACATAAAAGCATCTTCTTCTGGATAATTGCGCAAAGTAGCCAAAACATTGCGACGGTTACCTTTTTGTTCCGCGGTTGACTTTATTGTTACAAAACCACTATAAAAGGCGCAGCCACCCGCGCAAAAATCAGCCGAAGTGCCATTTATATTGGTTATGTTCCCCTCTCCAATGCCCCCTGATTCTGAATTAAGAAATTGATAAATCCCTTCGTTCGCTCCTGATTCCGCAGTATAAAATGCCTGATAAGTAGAAGTATTATTATGGTTTGTCGCAGATTGCTGAAGCACGCCCCTGGACACAATAAGGGCCGTGCCCAATGCAAACATGCCAATACTTAGCACGGCGATAATACCAATAATTCCTTTTTGATTTTTATATTCCATATTAATTTCTTTGCGCTAAAGTTGTTTTTACGGAAAAATTATCTTTAAATTGAATATTAATTTTTACTGCCCTGTCTTTGATATAAAATTCGGCTGATTGAATGTTGTTTCCTGTAAGCGCTTCTGCGTCTAAGAAAATCTGGTCACCGCTCTGTTTAAAAGTCTTAACGCTATTATCCGGTAAAGTAATAGTAAATTCCGTGAGTGGTCCGCCAGGCAGAGGAAGTCCTTTTGACTGTCTTATCCAATAAGCAGTTTATTTATTAAATAATCTGCTTCTGCTTGTAATCTTTGTTTTTGTTGAATTTCCCGAACATATTTCAAACCATTCGTGGAAACCACCAAAAGAATCATCGCAACAACAATACTTATACTGATGGCAATAAGCATCTCAATCAATGTAAACCCTGCACCATTGTCAGAATTCTTGGATTTTTTAATAGATCCCTTGATAGACATATATTTCCAATGTTAAGAGTTCTGGCTTATCGTTCCAAGAAATCACGGCAGTAAATTTTTTGGTATAAGTATTTATTGATTCAATGGAAAAGCTTCTTGTATACACGCCGTCTAAGGACTGCTCGCCATCTTTAATATCCCAACTGTTTCCATTAATATCAAAATAACACTTAGAAGTACAGGATAAAATATCCCATTTCCCTGATTGTTCAAAAACTTTGGCGATTTCAATTGCTTCCCGCAAATAGAGGTCACCTTGAAACTTGATTTGGTTCGCGCGGCTAACTTTAATTGCCTGATTCATCAATGTTTGAAAACTAACAATCATTACGGCAATTATGGCCAAACTTATCATTGTTTCTATAATGGCAAACCCGGCGCTATTTTTTGAGTTTCTTTTCATGGTTTAATTTTCAATAATTCTGCCATCTTGCTTGACCGAAATCTTGGCTGAATTGGTAGGAAAAGTAATATCCGTATCTGTGCCGGCCCAGGCATTAATTCTTCTAAATTTAACCGAAAAATCATTAACCGAGGCCGGCAGATAGACATCAACGCTATCACCGCAATCAATATCACAATCTGTACCGCATCTTTCAGAAATAATAATTTTATTACCACCATCGCGACGAACGCCGTAGCACTTTGAATTGGGGTCGTTCTGAAATCCTGTCTCCGCTCTGCTTCTCGCTTTTTCAAGGGCTAAAAGAACGTTTTTTTTGGTTTCTTCAAACGCTATTCTATTTTTATTATTTCGCCAAAGCGAAATTGACCCAACGGCAAGTATTGCTATTAGCCCCATTACCATAAGTAATTCGAGCGAAGTAAATCCGTTTTTATTTTTATAATGCTTGTGTTGCTCCATAAATTGGCATAAATATTGATAAAGCAAGAAATCCGACACCAATACCGGCAATAATTAAAATTAACGGTTCAATTGTGGCGGTTAATGTCTCGGTTCTGTGTTTAACCGACCTGTCGTAATAACCGCACAAACGCTTGAAACTTTCTTCAAGCTTTCCTGTTTTTTCCCCTACCTCAATCATTCTCTGAAGCTGAAGCGGGAATAAAAAAGGAAACGGCTTCATTACCTCGGAAAGATTTGTGCCATGAATCAGAATAGGATTCATTGATTCAAGGGTTTTTCTGTAAACTTCGTTTTTTAAGGTTTTTTCCGAAACTTCGATTGAACGCAATAAAGATATTCCGGCATTAAACAATGCCTCCAGAGAACGAAAAAACAAAGCCAAATTTGTTTCTTTTATCAGTTTCCCGAAAACCGGTAATTTCAAATAAGCAAGATGAATATAGTAGCGGCTTTTCTTTTTCTTTAGCAAAAAAATAAATGCAGCTATAAACAAAACAACGAAAGCGATAATGAAATAATAATAATCCTGAATAAAATTGCTTGTCCATAAAAGAATTCTGGTCGGGAGAGGCAAATCAACCTGTAATTCCGTAAATAAAGTGGCAATTTGCGGCAGAACATACACCATCATTATTGCTGCCACAACAATCATTACGCAAACAACAATTGCCGGATAGGCCATACTGGCAGTAACTTTTCTTTTTAAATCGTATTCGTATTGAAGATCATCGGAAATCCTGTCCAAAGTATCGGTAAGTTTACCCGAAACCTCTCCGACATTTACCGCCTCAAGGAGAAATTCGGGAAAATATTTCCTGGGCGCTTTTTTCATCGCGCCGGAAAGCCTTTGCCCGTTTTCAATATCGCTAACCATATCGGACACTGTTTTCTTGGCTTGCTTATTCGGCATTTGCTCTTTAAGTACCCTTAAAGAATCGGCAACAGTAATGCCTGCCGCAACCATGGCCGCCAAATTACGAAAAAAGTTGATTCTTTCAGCTGCGGAAAATCTGGAAAAAAACGGAAGAGACCGAAAAGAAAACTCCGAAGCTTTTTGGGGAACAACAAAAAGCACGGTGGAGCCGTCTTTTCCCAGCTTCTTCCGTGCCTGCCCCTTCGAAACGGCTTTTATTGTTCCGCTGATTATTTTATTCTTCTTGTCTACGGCTTTATAATTAAAGATTGCCATAAGGATTTTATTAATTATTTCGCGTTGCTCTTAATACTTCTTCAAAAGTGGTGGTGCCGTTAAAAACTTTTTCCAGGCCGTCTATAATCATTTCGTAAAAACCGTTTTTCTTTGCCTCGTTTTTGATTCTTTCCGAGGAAGCATGTTCAATAATTAAATCATAAATCGCTTTATTTACTTCCAAAACCTCAAAAATTCCGATTCTCCCGCGATAACCCGTATGCATACAAGCATCACACCCCTTGCCTATTAAAAATTTCTGTTCTTTTGATTTATTAAGACTTTTCCCCATAAGTTGAAATGCATCCATAATATCTTTACGTTCTTTTATTTTTTTAATTATCGCGTCATCCAGTTCGGTTTCCTTGCCGCAAACATCGCAAACTTTTCTTACCAAACGTTGAGCGATAACAAGGTTAAGTGTCGAGGCTACGGCAAATTCTTCTACTTTCATTTCCAAAAATCTGGTAATTGCCGAAACCGCGTCATTGGTATGAAGAGTTGTCAAAACCAAGTGCCCGGTCAGAGCGGCTTCCGAAGCCATAATTGCTGTTTCGGAATCACGAATTTCTCCAACCATCATCACATCTGGGTCCTGTCTTAAAAGTGAACGTAAGCCCGAAGCAAAAGTAAAATTCGAACGCGGATTTATCTGAATTTGGTTAATTCCCTCAACGGCATATTCAACCGGGTCTTCCAGAGTTGAGATATTAATTCGGTCTTTTTTCAACAGGTGTAAAAGACCATAAAGAGTTGTGGTCTTGCCGCATCCGGTTGGCCCGGAAGCAACAATCAATCCAAACGGTTTTTCAATGTTTTTGTTGATTGTCTTTTCTTGTTCTTCGGAAAATCCCAGATGACGAATGGACAAATCTTTATGCGAATCGTCTAAAATTCTTAAAACAACTTTTTCTCCATAAAGGGTGGGCATTGTTGAAACGCGCAAAGACGTATTGGCTATTCTTTCCAGTTCAATACGGCCGTCCTGCGGATGGCGATAATCGTCAATTTTTAAATTCGCCATAAGCTTAAAACGAGCCACAACCGCCAAATGAATATTTCTGGGCAGAGTTAAAACCTTATGCAAAACGCCATCAATCCTGAAACGAATTACCGACTCTGCTCTATTCGGCTCAAGATGAATATCGCTTACTCCTCCTGCAACGGCATAACCAATAATAGAATCGGCTAAATCCACGATGTTCCCGTTGGTCCCGACTCCCAAAGAAATTAAACGAGAAATATCTTCCTTAAAATCGTGAGTGTAGTGTTTAAGAATAAAAGAAATATCTTCCTTTTTGGCAGAAAACCATTTTATATTGTCGCCAAAGCGTTCTTTTATAAAGCGCCTAAGTAATTCATTTTCCTGGTCAACCGCCGCCACTTCCACTTTTTTGCCTTTTTTGTCAAAAATAAAAGCCTGAAACTCTTCTACCAATTCTCTTGGCATCAACATTAAAGTTTCAGGCAAGGGCACTTTCCTCTCGTGTTTTTCAAAAATATATGGATAAGATTTTGTTTTTGTTTGTTGCATAAAATACGTTAAAAAATACCACTAAACTGTATCTCGATTTAGCAATATTTTAGTGGTTTAGTTTTAAAGATAAATTTTATCTCTTTTTTAAATTCCTGTCAACCCTGCACCTATTTTGCCGTTTCAAAACACAGTTAAACACAATTTAAAGTCAATCGTGCCAATATCTTGCGGCACTGTGCCCGAATAGGGCAGGGCTATTCGCCCTTGTGCCGCTGGGTATAATAACCGCAAAATAAGTGCAGGGTCAACCCTGCAATAAAAAAATGGGGCAAGCGCGATGCTTGCCCCGAAACCTCAATAATAAGGAACGAATTCTTTTTGTGGCTCTGGTTTTTCTTTTGAATTGTAAAGAACTCTCTTGCATTTGGAGCAGGTAGCCACATACCCGTTCCCATACGAAATCACCGAGTTTTCCGTTTTGCAGTCGGGACATTCGACTGTTCCCAATTTTTCATTCATCTTTTTCCTCCTTTTTCAAGATTTTCAAATCCTATTAAATAGTAACAAATTAAATAGTAACAAATAAATAAATTCCTGTCAATATAATCTTACGAGGTTAAACCTCGTAAGATTTAAAATTCTATTCTAATATTAATTCTCTTATATTACTTACATCCATGTCTTTCAACCACTTCTCAATACTTTGTCTGTATTTGTCTTCTCCATTAAATACGTCTAATAAAAATTCTCTATTTGTTACTGAAGGAAAATTCTTTTTGCCAATATAATCTAAGTGACTAGACCAACGATAATTATTTAAATATTCTATGGCTCCGTTATAATCTTTTAACTTTCTTTCTCGCCATTCTGGAAACTTGATATCTAATGGATTTAAATGAATATAATATGGAAGGTTATAAAAATGATTTTGTTTATCAATTAAAATTGCTTTATATGTACTCTGAAATAATGTTCCCTTTCTTTTATATTTTTTATTAAATGACATCGTGTAACCGGTTCCTAATTTTTGCATAAATTTAGAAATGCCATTGTCCTTCTTTTGTTTTAATAATAAGTGATAATGATTTGGCATCAAACAAAATGCTAAAATTTCTACAATTGATTTTCTCTCCCTAATCTTACGAGGTTTAACCTCGTAAGATTCTAGGCTTATAGATTTATAATATATATTCTCTGCCGGAGCTTCATCATTAAATTCATATAAATCGTGAATAAAACGGAGGTAATCTTTATCATCTAAAAATATATTCCGTTGTTCAACTCCGCGATTTAAAATGTGATAAATTTCATTATTTTCAAGTTGTGGTTTTTTCATAATATTTTAATATTAACATAATTAAAATAATCTTACGAGGTTTAACCTCGTAAGATTGTCAACTCTTATTTTTAAAAAAATAAAAAGGAGGCAAGTTTGGCTTGCCTCCGTGCTGTCGGCCTCCTTTGCCGATTACTTTCTTCTTATTGATCCACTGCTCACGGATCTACTCGTCGATGAAGACGAACTCCGCGAAACAGTAGTGCCCCGAGAACCGGATGAAGATTGAGGAGATCGATAAGAACTCGTTGATCTCGATTGGATCCTCGGAGTTGAAGAAACTGGTCTGAAAGAACTGGTGGAGGACTGCCGCACCGGACGAATTGTTTTGAAACTGGAAATCATCGGGCGCGAACTTGAGATTGTCGGACGGATACTTGTACTGAAAGTGGTTCTGCTCGGCCGAACACTCGAACTGGAAATTCTGCTTGGATAGGTTTTAATGCTTGCCCTGGCCGAAGAGTTGAAATTACCGGATGAATTCAGTCGCGACGGCCGAACAATAGTGTGTCGGTCCTGCAGTTGACTTCTGTTCACAACCTGTCGCCCTGAGTAATCCTGATAATTCCCATCGTACTGGCCCTGTCCGTAATAGCCATCGCAGTAGTATCCGTAATTATTCAAACACTGACACATCGAATACAAGCCAGGACACCAGTAAAAGCATAGCCCGTACCATCTCCAGTAATTCCAGTAGTACGAGTACGGATAGTAGTCCGAACAGATTACAGCAGCGCTTTGTCTTTCCACGGACTTCGCAACTTCGCTATTGGTTTCTTCTTCTCTCTTTGTGTTAAGAGAATCGAAACTGTCCCGGACATCAGGATCATTTTCCACTTTGACATTGTCTCCAATAATGTCTACGCGGATAATTTGATCCTTTTGAGGAAGAATAATTTTCCCCTTTGGTCTGCCGGATGCCCGCAACTCCACCCCTTCCAAGTGACGCAGATAAGCTGTGCCATGGAAAAGAACAATCACGGACCTTTCCGGACTTAATTCGACAAAAAACAGTTTGCTGTTTTCGTCGATTGCCAAATGCCCGCCTTGTTCGCCGAAACGAATTTCGGCACAAGCACCCTTCTCCGTAAGAAGCCAGTCGCCTTTCAGGATATATTGATCCTGTTGAGCTTGTTCTTCTTGCAGAAGAACTCGGCCTTTCACCATGGTGATGAAGGCGAAGTTCTGCTGGGACTGATCCGTTGCCTGTTCCTGCCCGAAAGCAGAAACTGCCAGAAAACACATCAAAAGCACCAAAATTCTGAATTTCATGAAATCCTCCTTGGTATTTTGATTTAATGTACAAGATTGTACAATGTTATAATGTTAGCATAGAAAAACAATCGTGTCAACCCCCATCTTTTAAATAAAGAGAGGCAGAAGATTTTCCGCCTCTTTTTAAACATTCGCAACGTGCCCTCTTTTTTCCGTTGCCTCCTCAATTAAAATTTTTAAAACGTCCAAACGATGACTAACCAAAACATCATCATCAATATTTTCCAACGAACATCTCACCATAAACTCCGTCTTGCCAAATTGCACTATTTTTTCCTTAATAAAGAACAAAAATTTCTCTATTCTCCGACCCAAAAAAACAAGAACCAAAATACGTAAATTACCGCTTTCTCTAAACTTATAAATCTTGATTTTCTTTTCTCGGTCGCTGGAAATAAACTCAATGCTGTGATAATCTTTCGCTCTTTCAATTAAAAAATTAAGAATAGGATGCAGTTTTTTTGGTTTTTTAAACATCTTTCCCTCCTTCTTAGTATTCTTTCAATTTTTTTGACTTTTGATGCTCTCTTATTTTCTGAATTGCCTTTGCTTCAATCTGCCTGATTCTCTCGCGGGTCACGGCAAATTCTTTTCCAACTTCTTCAAGGGTATGCTGAATGCCATCGCCTAAACCGAATCTCATATCTAAAATTCTTCTTTCCCGCGGAGACAAATCATCTAAAATTTCAATAAGCCACACCTTAAGAAGCCGCTGGGCAGCTGTCTGGTCAGGCATACTTGTTTTGTCATCCGTAATAAATTCGCCGAGCGTGCTCTCTTCGTCTTCTTCGCCAACAGGAACTTCCAAAGAAACAGTATCCTGCGATATTTTCTGAATATATCTCACTTTATCAACTTCAACTCCCATTTCTGCGGCGATTTCTTCCGGCATCGGCTCTCTTCCAAGGTCCTGCAATAATCTTCTTTTGATTTGCGCGTATTTACTGATTGTTTCAACCATGTGAACAGGAATTCTGATTGTTCTTGACTGGTCTGCCAAGGCGCGGGTAACTGCCTGCCTTATCCACCAAGTTGCGTAAGTGGAAAATTTATATCCCCTTTTGTAATCAAATTTTTCAACAGCTCTGAACAAACCGATATTTCCTTCCTGAATTAAGTCCAATAAAGTTAAATTCGGACTGTGGCCCACATATCTTTTGGCAATGCTCACAACCAGGCGCAAATTCGCTTTTGTGAGTTTTTCCCTCGCATCTTCATCTCCTTTTAAAATTCTCTTTGCCAATTCCACTTCTTCATCAGCTGAAAGCAGATCAGTTCTGCCGATTTCTTTCAGATACATCTGGACAGAATCAATTTCCTCCAAGCCCTCAAAAAGTTTTTTAAATTTTTTGCTTTTTTTCTTTTCAACTATTGGCTCGCTGTGACCGAAATCAATATAATCTTGGTTTCCCAAAACCTGAATATGGGCTGCTCTAAATTTATCGTAAAGATTTTCCAATCCCTGAATATCCCGTTCAAGATATGGGATTTTTTTTATTATTTCCCACTCTGTAACAAATCCCCTGTTTCGGCCCTTTGAAATTAAATCTTTAATCATCTCTTCGGTGATTATTGTTTTTTTTCGCCTGACAATTTTTTTTGTTTTTCTCGCTCGTTTCTTGGTTCTTCTCTTGATTCTCCGGGTTTTTTTTGCTTTTTTGGCCGATTTTTTAATCCTTCGGATTTTTTTTACTCTTTTGATTTTTTTTCGTTTTGGCTTCCTTTTTTTCCTGATTATTCTTCGTTTCGGCTTCTTCACTTTTTTAATTTTTTTCCGCCTTAACTTTGTTTTTTTCTTTTTCATATTATTCTCAATTTAACTGGTTTAATTCTTCGGTTAATTTTGAAAATTTTTCTTTTAATTTTTTCAAATCGTCTTTTTTGCTTTTCTGTTCCGCTTCCTTAATGTCTAAAGTTATTTTTCTCATTTCTTCCTTTATATTATATGCTTTAATTTCTTTTATGCAACAGTTGATTTCCGGCAGAATATATTTGTCCTCCAGTTCGCAATATTCCGCTTTAAATATTAAATAATCCTTCAGATAATTCTCTTCTTTGGAAAGCTCTTTTTTGTTTTTCAGGGCATTAAAAAGCTTTTTCATTTCAAGATTTTTAAAATAACCCTCTTTGATATTTTCAAATAAATAGTCCAACTGCCCATGCTTTAAGGCAACGCCCAAAAGACGCTCTTCCAAGTCCTTTATTCTTTCGCTTTTTGTTATTTGCGGAGCTGAAAAATTTTCATCGCCCGCTTCTCTGGCTTTTATTCTTTTTAATGTTTCTGTTAAAACTTTTTCCTCGACTTTCAGTTTTGAGGCTAAAACCTGAACCCAGTGCGACTGTTCAATGGCATTGGCGATATTTTTAATCGGATAAAGAAGCTCTTTGGCAATTTCTCTTTTCTGGTCAACATTCAAATGTTCGGGATATTTTGAAATTGTATTTTCAAAATAAAACTCCATTATCGGCTTGGTTTTTTCCAGGATTTTTTCCCACTGCTCCGGGTTTTCTTTTATTATTTCAGCCGGGTCTTTTTTGCCTTTGGGCAAAAGAACTATTTTTATATTGAATTCAAATTGTTGGGCCAGAGAAATTGCCCTTTTGGTTGCGTTTTCGCCGCCAGCATCGGAATCAAAGCAAAAAACAAGATTTTCGGTATAACGTTTCAATATTTCCAAATGTTCGGAAGTAAGGGCCGTACCCGACGTGGCAACGGCGTTTTTTGTTCCTGCCTGATGCGCCATTATTAAATCCATCTGGCCCTCAACAACAACGCAATTATCCTTTTTTCTAATATCAACTTTCGCCTTATCCAGTCCGTAAATAACGCGGCTTTTATTATAAATCAGGGTTTCGGGCGTATTTACATATTTCGCAGTTTTTTCGTCGCCTCCGCCCGAGGCGGATCCGCCTTTGGCGAAGAATATTCTGCCTGTAAATCCCAATACCTGCCCACTTAAATCACAAAGCGGAAACATAATTCTGCTGCGGAACCTGTCATAATAATTTCTTTTTTCTGCTGTGGTTTTTTCTTTTTTGACTATCAGTCCCGCCAGTTCTATGTCCTTTTCTTTAAATCCTAATTCTGTCAAATGACTATAAAGCAAATCCCAGGAATCGGGCGCGAATCCGATTTTAAAATCATTTATTGTCTCGGTTTTTAATCCTCTGTTTTCCAAATAATTCTGGACTGGATTATTTTTCTGCAATTCTTTTTGAAAAAATTCCGTTGCTTCCTCACAAATTGAATATAAAATATTTCTCTGGCTGCGGATTTGCGGGTCTTCTCTTTTTAAAACAACGCCTGCTCTTTTTGCCAAAGACCGCAAGGCGTCGGAAAATTCAATTCCCTCAATTTTTTCCACAAAACTAAAAATGTCACCGCCCGCATTACAGCTAAAACAATGCCAGATTTGCTTGGACGGAGACACAAAAAAAGAAGGATTTTTTTCCTTATGAAAAGGGCAAAAGGCCTTATAGTCCTTGCCCGCTTTTTTTAATCTTATATAACTGCCGACCACTTCAACAACATCCAACCGGCTTTTTATTTCATCAATAGGAGTCATATATTAGAATTTTACTACGTTTTAACTTGAGCGTCAAAAAAACAAGCCATCGCAGCCGATGGCTTGTTGCTCTGCACCCCTCCTTATAATTTGTTTTTGATTTCGTCGGCGATTGCCTGAATCTGCCGCACCTTCTCTGTGACCTCCTTGATTGAGCTTACGCCCAATTCCTTCAAAAGATCCTTCCTTGCGGACATCTCTTCTTTTAAAGTTTCGTTACATTGTGGATGGCCACAAGTAAAAGCATCCGAATCATCAGTAAGTATGTCGCAAATGAGACAATGCCCAATTCCCTTGTTTTTCTTTTTACCAATTTGGTCTCTGATTCCCTCTAGGATTTCGATAATATCATTCGGTTTGTCGTTCACGCTCTCCTCCTTTTTGTTAAATTTAAGAACAGATTATAGTTTAGCAAACAACTAAACAAATGTCAATAATAAAACTGGCGAGGGCTGGAAGCCCTCGCCGAATGAGTTCTTAATTAAGCACGAGTTTCGATAACCCATCCTTTCCTATTCTTTCTCTCCCACCTCTTTTGCAGTACAAACAAAGAAAGCCAAAGAGGTCCTTCTTCCTTGCTGTCGTAAACAAAAGCTTTCTCGCCCCTTATCCTCTCAATCACAACATAATGATCTCCACGTTTTCCATTATGATGATTGGGGGGATAGTAAATTATCGAACGCGGTTTTAGTCTGTATTTAAGCGTGGCTATGTTGCGTATGCCAATATCTTTCCTTACGGCATTAATGCCTTCCTTGCGCAGTTCACAAAGAATTTTTTTAGGAGAGGTCCCCTTCTTGCCAACAGAAAAAATCTTTCTTTGCTTGCCATACATCTCAAATATCGTGTTAAGAACACAAATACCACAACTTTTATGGTCCGTTTGCTTAAAAAAGTACTTTACGTTCACCCTTTCCTCCTTGTTGAATTTAAAGAACATCAAAATGAAATTTTATCACCTCGCAATATTTTTGTCAAAGAAACGGGCTTGTTCCGACTTTGTCGAGAACAAGCCCGTTAGGAAGCCTCAATCGATTTTGATCTCGATTTTTGAGTTGTCAATGGTATCTCCTTCCATCTCGTCAAACATAATAAAAGATTTTTCTGAGCTAACATACAATATCCGGCCGAGAAGCAATCTTGGCGGACCAGTATGGTTAAACTCAGCTTCAACCCATTGACCCACTTTTAGAGGTTTCCCATTTTTGTCGGTTGGAATTTTTTCCAACATGATTCACCTCCTCAAAGAACAAAATTAAAAACGGAGAGAGCGAGATTCGAACTCGCGGTAGGTTTCCCTACACACGCTCTCCAAGCGTGCGCACTAGGCCACTATGCGATCTCTCCCTATCTATTGTCTTCTATTTCTCCGAATAATTTTCTTTTGACCTGTTCTACTTCTCTTGCGTCTAAAATATCACTGGGATTGTGTTCAAGTTCATAAATTCTTTTCTTTAATTCAAGTTCGCTTATGCCGTCTTTCAAGTCGCTGGCAAATACGCCTCTTAAATATTCCTTTTCTCTGTCATCAATAAGGGGCAAACTTTTTATGGCTTGTTCAAATTCTTTGCGGTAAATTTTTTTATTATTGGAATCTAATCCAAATAATGAACCGATAAAATCTGTCATATTTTTAAATGCTCATCTCTTGAAGACGCTTTATGCGCTCTTCAACTGGTGGATGAGTTGAAAATAAATTAACGACCTTTTTGCCTTTAAATGGATTGGCAATATACAAATGAGCGGTTGCCTTATTGGCAAATCTTAATTGATTTGGGTTCTGAGAAATTTTTCCCAGCGCCCTTGCCAGTCCTTCCGGATACCTTGTTAAAAGCGCGCCTGACGCATCAGCCAGATATTCTCTTTTTCTGGAAATTGCGAATTGAATCAAGCGGGCGAAAATCGGAGACAAAATAATAAAAACCAAGCCAACCAGCATTAAAATCACTCCTGCCTGACCCCTTTCGCTACTGCTGCTTTTTCTGAAAAACCTGCCTCTTAAAAATATATCCGCCACCAAAGTAATCAAACCGACCAAAACCACAACTACTGTCTGAAGCAGCATATCGCGATTGCCAATATGACTTAATTCATGAGCAATCACGCCCTCCAATTCAGAGCGGTCCAATATGTTTAATAGACCAGTTGTAACAACCACAACAGAATTTTTAGCGTTTCTGCCAGTAGCAAAAGCATTTGGCGCAGGATCATCAACTATATAAATTTTCGGCATTGGCAAGCCGGCTGTAATGCATAAATTTTCAACAATATGATAAAGTTCTGGATTTTCATTATGCTCTAATGACTTGGCATGAGAAATAGCAATAACAATTTTATCTGAAAACCAATAACTGAAAAAACTCATAAAAAAACTGATTCCAATTGCCCAAAATAAAATCATTTGGTCGTTAAAATAATAACTCAAAAACCATCCCAGCGCGATGACAATAATAAAGAAAACTCCAAACAACAGCCATGTTTTTCTTATGTTTGAACTAATATTAGTATAAAGCGTCATAAATTTAATAGCGCTATGGGGAGTTGAACCCCAGTTTTCAGAATGAGAATCTGATGTCCTAGGCCACTAGACGATAGCGCCGTATATTAAAAATAATAGCAAAGCGCTATTATTTAGTCAAAATAAAATTTATATTAAATTAAGCTACCAAAAACTCTTTGGCCCTTTCCGGCTCAGCCATTATTTCTTTCACTATTTTTTCCATTTTCATTCCTCTTGAACCCTTAACCAAAACAATGTCCCCTTCTTTCAGTTGTTTCTGAATTGCTTTGCCTGCTTCTTCGGAATCCATAAAACTGAAAATTTTGTCTTGCGGAAAATTGAATTTAATTGCTCCCTCGGCAATAAATTTCGCCCTTGGGCCGATTGTAAAAATCAAATCAGCAGATTGAGACACTTTTGCTCCTATTCTTTTATGCGCCTCCGGCGCATATTCCCCTATTTCCAGCATATCGCCTAAAGCCACGATTTTTCTTCTGCCTTCAAACGACTTTAAACTGTCTATTGCCGCTTCCATTGAAAGTAATGCCGCATTATAGGTATCGTCAATAATAATTGTATTTTTTATGCCTTTTATCAAACGCATTCTGCCAGGCAAAGGCCTAAATTCTTTCATGGCCTCAACTATTTCTACTAAATTTATATTAAAAGCAATGCCGACTGCTGTTGCTGCCAAAACCGAATAAAGCTGTTGAACGCCTAAAACATCAATTAGTTTTGCCGGTACGCTACTACCATTATATTCAATTTTAAAATTAAGTTCGCTTGTATTTTTATCAGTATCAATTTTCACTTCATAATAAGAGGCCCTTATATCCGCTTTTTCATTTAAGCCGTATGTTATGACTTTTGCTTTCAATCCCTCCCCCATTGCCCTGACTTTTTCATCGTCATAATTCAAAACAGCAATTCCATTTTCATCCAGGCAAAAAACCAAATTTCTTTTTTCCTGAGCAATTTGCTGAGGACTGCTGAAAAACTCAAGATGAACGGGAATTTCGCCGATTGTCGTAATAACGCCAACCGCTGGCCTGACAAAATCTATTAAATATTTTATATCGCCCGGCCTGTCCGCTCCCATTTCGATTATCAAAAAATCAGGATATTGCTTTTTGAAAAAAATCATTGAAAAAATCTGAAAAAATCTTACAAGCCACTTAAAAACAGATTTACCCCCTGTTTCCAGCCCGAAAATAGTCAAAGGCACGCCGATTTCGTTATTATAATTCCTTTGGTTTCTCCTGATTTTATTTTCTCCAAAATGGCTTTTGAAAATATGATAAATTGCTTCTTTTGTGGAGGTCTTGCCAACGCTGCCAGTAACGCCAATAATAACGGGCTTGTATTTTTTCAATACAATTTTAGCCAATGTTTTTAAAATTTTCTGCAATGTTTTGCGCATAAATTATTCGCTTGGCGGAATTTCATAATAATTTAACAAATATTCAGCAATCTGCCTGAACAAAGGAGTAATTGAATCAGACGCGAACCTTATCCCTTTTGGCTCGTCTACTTTTATCAAAACTGAAAATTTTGCATTGTATGCCGGGAAAAACCCCCCGAAAGAGTGAATTGTCTGGTCAGAATAACCGCCTTTTTGAAAATCCGGGATCTGGGCAGTTCCTGTTTTGCCTGCGATTAAATATCCTGGAACGCTGGCTTTTCTATCAAAACTGTTTTTGACAACACTCACCATCATAGCGGTCAATCTTGACGCGGTATCAGAAGAAATAACTCTTCTTACTTCTTTTGGTTCGGTTTTTTCTTCTTTTCCGTTCTTATAAATAATTTTATCCACAACATAAGGCCTCATCAAAACGCCGTCATTGGCAATTGCCGAAAACGCGGTTATAATCTCAATCGGCGTAACCGCTATCCCCTGTCCGAATGCCGCTGTTGCGTATTCCACATCTCCTTTCAAATTTGAGAGATTACCCTTTGTTTCGCTTTTCAGATCTATGCCTGTTTTATCGTTAAATCCGAATTTTTCCAAGTATTCCCTGAAAATGTCTTTGCCCATTTTTTGCTGGACAAACACTGCCCCGGTATTCAGTGACTTTTCCAAAACCTGAGTCATCGTCTGAACCCCATTTGCTTTTGAAGTATAATTTTTTATAATCCTGTCTCCCACATTAACAAATCCTTTATCTTCGTATGTTGTATTTGGATTTATAATTCCCTTATCAAGAGCGGCTGCCATAGTAATCGGCTTCATAATTGAACCGGGTTCAAACAGACCATAAGTAGCCGAATTTAAAAATATGTTTATATTTTTTACTTCGTTGTATTTATTGGGGTCAAAAAACGGCCAATTTGCCATTCCCTTTATCGCCCCTGTTTTAATGTCCATTATAATAATTGTTCCGCCGATTGCCGCAAGCTTGTCAATTGTCTCTTTTAGTTTTTTCTCTATAAAAAACTGGATATTTGGGTCAATTGTCAAAACTATATCTGCTCCTTGTTCCGACTCCTCTAAGATTTTATCCCCCACTGCGGTTAATCTCCCGCTCGCATCTTTTATTACCTCTGTTTTTCCCGGCTTGCCTCCCAATTCTTTTTCATAATATTCTTCAATTCCATATCTCCCAACTTTTTTATCGCCGTCGTAACCAACAAAACCCAGCAAATGGCAAGCCATCTCATTGTTCGGAAAATAACGCCATTTTTCAGATTCCATGCCAATTCCTTTTAATTTCAGGTTTTTTATTTTTTCGGCAGTTCCTTCATCTACTTTATCTTTTAATAACTCATAAGAATCATTCGGAATGCTTATTTTTTCCATTAGCTCAATTTCGTTTATTCCTAAAAGAGGAGAAAGTTTATAAACTATCTCCTCTTTTTCTTTTATTTCTTTTGGCGCGGCGTAAATTTTCCATAAATTTTTTGTGAGAGCCACTGGAAAAAGAGAAGAAACGGAATTATCTGAAACATATTTGTCTTTCATATAGATTCCCCCCCTGGCTGGAATGATACTTGAAACATCTTGATGCTGTTTGTCTGCAAGGGTTTCATAATAGCCGTGTTTCGTTATTTGAAGAGTGAATAAACGAAAAATTATAATTGCAAAAACAAAGCAAATAAAAAAAACGAATGCGTAAAATCGCCAATTTTTCATACTGTAAATTATTGCGCTATCATTGCAGTGGCCGTATCCAAATCAACATATTCAATATTGCTGGCCTTCACCATATTAAAATTGTATGTTGCCAATTGCAAGGCGTCAATTGATTTTAAATTTGAAATTTCTATTTGTAGGTCTTTGTTGATATTTTCCAGATCGCCAAGTTCTTTTTTAAAATTCCTTATTTTATACCCCGTTGTAGCAAGACTGTTAACCTCCAAGCAGTATATGAACATAAAAGCAATTATTAAAAAAACTAAAAAACCTGCAATATATTTTGTTGATTTTTTGCAATTCTGCAATTCTCTTCTATAAACAGAACAACGGGAACGGACAATGTTTGATTGTGCCAGACTAATTACTGTCATAAATTTTCTTAGAATCTTGGGCAGGGTTCATCCCTGCCTAAGGTTCTAAGGTAATCCTTAGAGCCCCTCTATTTTCATCGCTGCTCGCAGCTTAGCGCTGCGGCTACGAGGATTAATGCCTGTTTCAAATTCATCAGCTATCAAAGGTTTCTTTGTTAAAATTTGCAAACGGCCTTCTCTTTCTTTATCTCTGAAAAAATTTTTAACAATTCTGTCTTCTAATGAGTGGAACGAAATAACTACTATCCTTCCATTTACAGAAACTATTTCCAACGCCTGTTCCAGCCCGCTTTTCAAATTTTCCAATTCATCGTTAACAACAATCCTTAAGGCCTGAAAAATTCTTGATAATACCCTGTTAAGCTTGCCTCTTGGCGCAATGCCGAAAGGAATCGCCCTCTGTATTGCTTCTTTTAATTGAAATGTTGTTTTTATCGGGATTGCTCTTCTTTGATTTACTATTTCCCTGACAATTCTTCTTGAATATTTTTCTTCTCCGTATTTTTGAAAAATTTCTATCAAACTTTCTTCAGGCCAGGTATTTATCAATTCTTGGGCCGAAACAACTTGGCCCCCATTCAAAATCATTGACAATGGTTCGTCTTTTTTGTGTGTAAACCCCTTTCCGCTTTCCTCTATTTGCCAACTGGACAAGCCGAGATCAAATAAAATGCCATTGATATTTGAAAAATTGTTTTCCTGGACGATTTTTTTTAAATCTTTAAAATTACCCCTGGCAAAAATAAATCTATTTGCCTGCTGTTCTTGGATTTTTTCTTTTAATTTGTTTAAAGATTCCGCATCAACATCTATTCCTAAAACTTTTCCATCGGGCTTTGTGTTTTCCAAAATAGCTAAGCTGTGGCCTGCTTCTCCTATTGTGCAATCTATAAAGTTCTCACCTGGTTTTGGATCTAAATATTTGATGACCTTTTCTAAAAGAACAGATGTATGCATATTTTTAAACACCCAACTCGCCAAGGCGCTCCGCCATATTGTCTACATCTTTCTCGCTTTGATTCTTGAATGTATTCCATCTTGTTTCATCCCATATTTCTAATCGATTATAAACCCCCGCAATCACAACATTCTTTTTGAGCTGGGCATAATTTTTTAAATAATCAGGAACAAGTACTCTCCCCAAGCCATCCAAATCAACTTCGCTTGCGCCAGACAACATCATTCTGCTAAATCCCCTATTGTCTTTTTGGCCAATGGGAAGATTACTTAATTTTTCTGCCAATTTCTGCCATTCCTTTGACGGAAAAACAAAAAGACAGTTATCCAGTCCCCTGGTAATAACTGCCCTTGCTCCAAGTTCCTTTCTTAATTTAGAAGGAATCGCCAATCTTTTTTTCTCGTCAATTGTATGTAAATATTCACCAATCAACATAATTTATTTACCCCGTATCAGTACGGGGCTTATCCCCAAAAATCATTAGTTATTAACACTTTTATCCACAACTCAACACTCTAATTAAATATTATTCCACTAAAATGCCTTTGTCAACACTTTTAAAATAATCATCCCAAAATAAAAAATTAGCTTAAAAAAGCTAATTTTGATAAAAACTATCCCCTTTTTATCCACAATCGCTATTCTACTTCTTCTGATTTTATTTCAATAAAATCCCCCCTTTTAAAATTTGATTCCAATATTCTTTTTGCAATCACGCTTTCTATTTTATCCTGGATAACTCTTTTCATTGGTCTGGCTCCGAACTCCGGTTTATATCCCAGTTTGGCAACTTTTTTAACTGTCTCTTCATTAAAAATAAATCTCAGACCCATTCCGTCATATAGTCGTTTTGCCAAGCCATCAAGCATTAATTTCGCTATTTGAATCAAATGTTCCGGCGCCAAGGGCCTGAACACGACTACCGCGTCAAAACGGTTTAAAAATTCCGGAGAAAAAATCCCTTGTTTTAACAAGTAATCAACCAAATCCTCTTTGAACGATTCCAAAGTCAATCCCTGTTTTACTTTTTCCCTTATCAATTCCGCGCCGGCATTTGAAGTGCCGATAATAATTGCTTCGCTAAAAATAGCCCTTTTGCCAAAAGCGTCGGTAAGCCAACCCTCATCCAAAACCTGAAGAAACAAATTTAAAATATTGGGATGCGATTTTTCAATTTCATCCAAAAGCAATAATGAAAAAGGATTATCGGAAATCGCTTTTGTCAAAAGTCCCGGCTCTCCCATTTCCAATGAACCAATTAAACGGCTGATTGACGAAATTTGCTGGTATTCGGACATATCAAACCTTATCATTTTTTCTTCCGAGCCAAAATAGGACTCGGCCAAGGCCTTTGAAGTTTCTGTTTTCCCAACGCCTGTCGGCCCCAAAAACAAGAAACTTCCGATTGGCTTGCCTTTTGATTTCACCCCCGCTCTCGCCCTTCTCATTGCCTCTGAAATAAATTTAACCGCTTCTTCCTGGTCAACTACTCGCTGATGAATTCTGTTTTCAAGATTTAAAAGTTTCTGCTTTTCGCTTTCTTTTACTGCCCCGACCGGAACTTCGGTTCTTTCTGAAATTATAATACTTACATATTCGGGCAAAACTTTTTTCTCGCCTTTTCTTTTTGTATAAACTATCGCTTCTGTTAAAATGTCAATTGCTTTTTCGGGAAATGGCACATCTTGGATGTATTGCCCGGACAATTTGACCGTATCTCTCAGAACTCTGTAATTTACCGATACATCATATTTATCCTCCAATCCCGGAAGCATATCCTCTAAAATCATTATTGTTTCCAAATCATCCGCCTCGTGAACTTCAACTTTAACAAATAAATTTTTAACTGAAGGATTTTTATCTATGTATTTATACCATCCGTCATAGCTGGTAATGCCGAATACTTGAAAATCATCCATTGGCAAAAACGGCAAAAGCACGGAACTTATATCAACTGAACCTGGACCCTTGTCCGAACCAAGATAATTATGTATTTCATCAATCAATAAAATTATATTGCCGGCCTTAGCTGCTTCGGAAAAAATAATTTCCAATCTTTCCAAAATCTGTCCCGGCGTATCAAGTCCCGCCAAAACCAGTTGCATATCCAGTTCTAAAAATCTTTTATAATTAAGATACTCAAAAGATTTCCCTTCGCTTATTTTTTTGGCAAAAGCGTAAGCAACTGCCGTTCTACCGCTGCCCGGCCTTCCCACCAACAAAACATTATTCTCTCCCCCTCTGGCTAAAATTCTTTCTATGGCATAAATTTCCTTTTCATGGGCCATAAGATGAACAGAGACATCTTGTTTTTTGATAATTTTGGTAATATCTGTGCTGTATTTGTCTAAATTAACCGAATAACCAGCTGCCCAGCGCTTTCCGATTCCCTCTTTCATCATTAAGTTTTCTAAAAGCCAGAATTTTTTTCTTTTCCAAAATTCATGCTCATAAAAATTTTCCCAAGAAGCAACATGATTAACATCGTCAACGCCCATATCGCCTTGGGACAGAATCTCTCTGAATCTAAAATCTTCTTCCGCCGCAGCAACCAAAAAATCTTTTATCTCAACATGACTATGAAAACTCGCCGCGCCCAATAAAGCCGCCTTTTCCAAAATAAAATTAAAATCTTTTTCGTCTTTAATGTTTTTATTCTGAAATTCCACAACCTGATCTTTTAGTTTTTTCTTAAAAACGCCCTCTTCCAAGCCCATTTTTTCAAAAATCAGCCTGCCTCTCGCATCTTTCCAGAAAAAATAGATAACAGCAAAAGAATTCAAGGCAATATTTCTATTTTTGCAAAAATCAGAAGCCCTGACAATCGCCCTTGTCAATCTGAATCCCAAATAATCAGTTAAATCAATATCTTTTATTTCTTTTCCCGCTGTAAGTTCATTGGTTAAAGAATGTTTTATCAAAAACCCTCCGCGCAAAGCGTCAAGAAAGGACAAATAAATCGCGCAAATAACCGCCATATCAAGAGATATTATAAATAAACCCAATGCCCGTTGTCCTGAAAGTCCTATAATTTTCGGATCTAAAAATATTAAAAATAACAAAATTGCCAAAAGAAAAAATATCCAACCGAAAAATTTCACAATTTCCGGTGGAAAAGCACCGCTTAATCTCATTGCTTTATATAAAATATTTCTTCGCTTGATCATAAATTAAAATATTAAAATAATCGCCATTACGAAAAGACCCAATATAATCAATGGCAAAACCAGCCAGACAATAAAAAAGACCGCTCCTGCAACAGCCGTCAGTAATAAAAATATAATGCCAACCAAAATTGTAACAAATCGCACAAAAAAACCCACGCCCCGCGAAATTAAATTATATGTCAGATATTCAAAAAGTTTTTTAAAGTCAAGGCCGCGCGGCCTCTTGGTTATGTCTCTTTTCCACGGCGAAAAAAGGGTTTTAAAAAGCAATGGAATTGAAAAATATTCCGACACAAAAATAACAAAATTGCGCCAACCAGCCAAAACATCCTTCACTGCCCGGCCATAATACCATCTCCAAAAAATCACAATTATGCTCATGATTATATTATACAATATCTCGGACAAATAAAAAATGGCGAGACCGCAACGCGGTCTCGCCATTATGTCTTGTTTTGGCATTACTGGATTTTCCGGGCGATTTCGACAGCTTTTTGCTTGAATTCGTCAATCGTGCCTTCGTTTTCTATCTCCGCGAAAAATTCCGGCTTTGGCTCTTCCTGGTCTATGGCGAAGAAATCTTTATTTCTTTCTTTAAGATTCTGCACAATATCATCTGCATCGGTTCCTGGCCAAAAATCCTCAAAAGTATTCTTTGGGGTTTGGCTGTATTTTTCTCTCAGATATTTCTCCGCAGCTGCTTCAGAAGTAATAATCTTGAGCAGATAATATTTTACGCCTAATTTATCAGCCGACTCCTTAACTCTTGCTCTTTTGTCTTTGTTGACCTGATTGCCGTCGTAAACAGCAGTATAGCTATTTTTAACCAACCATTCTGCAGTATTAAGCAGAATTGCATAAACATTATCGCCCCAGGACATTCCCTGTTCCTTTAAAAGATATCTGGCGCTATTCGCAGAAACCAAAACCGCACCTTTAATGTTTTCGACCAAGGTTTTGGCAAGAAGCGTCCTGCCTGAACCAATCATCCCGACAATGCCGACAATAAATGGCTTGCCGGCTTTTTCAGCGGGCAATTTCTCCTGAATTCTTTTCAGGAAATCGTCCGCCACTTTTTGAAGTTTTTCCTCCATATTTTTTACCTCCTTAATTATTATATAAATTATTTTATCAAAAACAATATTAAAAAATAATTAAATTTGCGCGCGGTTGGAATTGAACCAACAATCTTTGCAATGTGAATGCAACGTTTTACCACTAAACTACACGCGCAATTTACCACAAATTCAATTTCTTTATCAGAACCTCGCTTCTGTTTTCAATAAGATCCCGCACAAATCTGTCATACATATCATAGCGATAAATAAATTCATTGGTAGTCAAAACTGCGCAGTTCAGTTCTTTTCCCGCCTCAATTTCCAAATCCTTTATAAGATTGGTTAATTTTTTCTGGTTAAGCTTGTCTCCGACAATTAATAAATCCGCTTTCGATGCTTCGTTTCCGATAAATACCCCAGCCAGGACCAATAATTTAATGCTGCCGACTCTTTTTATTCTACTCACCAAATCGCTCTTAGAAATAACCGCCGGCTTTAAAACCAGATTCTTTAACTCATTAAAAAATTCAAAATGCGGATTAATAAATATATTTCTTTTTCTTTCTATTTTCTTCTCTTTTATCAGTCCGATTTTTTCCAGTTTGTTCAACTCTTTCTTTATCGCCCTTGTGCTGCCTCTGATTTTTTTGAAAATACCCCTAATTTGGAAAACCTCCTCGGGATTTCTAAAAAACAGCTTCAACAGCTTAACCTTGAATTGCGACTCAAACAATTGGTCCAATGGATTCTTAGATGAAATTTTTCTTGGAGTCGTTTTTCTACGGATAATTTTCTTTGCTTTCCGACGCGTAATTCTTTTTCGGCGAATTGCTCTTTTTTTATGAGTAGTTTTTTTTCTACGAACAATTCTTCTGCGAATAATCTTCTTTCTGCGTACAACCTTTCTTTTGCGTACAATCCTTTTTTTACGTATAATCTTTTTTTTGTGTATAATCTTTTTTCTGTGAACGATTTTTCTTCTGGGTTTTGATTTTCTTGTTTTAGTCTTAAGCCGTGCCCGTTTCTTCTGTTGTTTCAGGGCCTTGATTGCGTCTTTAAATTTTATTCTCTTTAATACTTTCTTCATGCTTCTATGATACCCCCTTAATTTGTTCTTGTAAAGACCTTTAAATTGAGATATAATGGATCGCATGAATGACCATCTTAATCTATATTTCAGAGAGATTGTCTATCATAATCCCTCAGCGAAAAAGGACTCTGTCTGCGGGGTTTTTTCTTATGAGGCAATTACCATGGAGGAGGCACAGCTGGGAAACTTATACTTGGTAAATAAAATTTCAAACCTAAACTCCAAAAAAAGAAAAAGTTTCGCCTTTTTTACCGACCTTTTGGCTTCAGCAATAAAAAGAGATTTTTATTCCAATCCTCAAAGAAACACATTAACGGCGCTTGAATCCGCATTGCAAGGCGCAAACATATATTTAACGGATTTCACCAAAAAAGGACACAAAGAATGGATCGGCAATTTGGATTTCAGTTGTCTGGCGTTTTCCGGAAATAAAATACATATAGGCCAAACAGGAAACATATTGTTTTACCTTTTCAGAAACCGAACTATTAGCAATGTTACCAAAAAATTCTCAAACAAAGACAAGCAAAACCAATTAACAAAGGCCTTTTCCAATATTGCCAGCGGCGAAATCCAAGAAAACGACAAATTTATAATTGCCACTCGTGATCTTTTAAAAATAATATCGGTCCAGAAATTAAAAGAATTAATTTCCGCTCCAACAAGTGAAAAACTTTACGAATATATAAAAGAAAAATTAAAAGAAAACAAAATCGTTTCTCTCGCTTGTTTAATTTTGGAAGCAAGGACAAACAAGCCGGTCAAAGAAAAAAAGCAAGAAGTAAAAACCGAAGAAAAAACAAAATTAACAATCCTTAATCTGGAAGAAACAATAAACTCTAAATTAACAATATCGTTAATAAAAAACCATTTTGTAAAATATTTTCTTATTTTCTTTCTGCTAGCAATTCTTGTCTTATCCCCTTACTTTGTTCAAAAAATATTTTATGAATCAAAAATAGGCAAAGCGGACAATTTTATAAAAAGAGCGAACGAAATAATAGGAAATAGTGAAATCTCTCTGACTTATCAGAACCAAAATGAAGCCCAAAAATTCTTGCAGCAAGCAAACAGCCTTCTTGCCGCAGCGGGAAACTTCCTGAACAAACTTCCAGCCATGGCAAAACAAGAGCCGATTGAACGGCTGGAAACGGCCAAACGGAAGTTTAATGACCAGGAAAACAGCCTTAATAATATCGTTATAATTGATGAACCGGAAGAAATATCTGATCTTTCAAAAAACGCATACGCATTTAATCCAAAAGGCATATTAAAACTTAAAAACAATCTTTATCTTTACGAATTAAATTCCGGATTCATATATCAAATAGATTTAAATAATTCTTATAAGCCAACCTTGACCTTTTTGTCTTCAAAAGACACCTTTAAATTGGGAACTGCCTTGGAAAATTCAATCGCCTTATTGTCAACTCCTGAAAAAATTTATGTTTACAGTAAAATTGACAACTATAACACCTATCTCTTAAGGCCGGATCTTGAAAATACTCTATTTATAAAAGATATGGCTAATTTTAATAATTCAATATATTTCCTAAATACGGAAAAATTAGATATTCTTAAATATGATCCTCAGGAAGAAGTGTTAAATGGAAATTCCTGGCTGAACGACAAATATAAAGAAGAAATAAAAGGCGCTAAATCTTTGGCAGTTGACGGCAATGTTTATGTATTAAAATCCGATGGAACGATTGCTGAATTTACCCAGGGCAAAAAAACCAGAGACATAAAACCAAAAATAAACCCTGCTTTAAATTCCGGAAAAGAAATATTCACCAAACCGGAAATGAAAAATCTTTATATCTTAGACCCAGACAATAAAAGAATAATTTCTTTCAATAAAAATGAAAATTCAGCCATTCAATACTTTTCAGAATATTTTGATTCTTTGGATGATTTTTGGATAACTCCGGACGAAAAAAATATTTACATATTAAACGGACAAAAAGTTTATAAAATAGATATATAAAAAATACTCCCGCGATGCGGGAGTATTTTTTTACTGAAAATATTTTTATTTCAATTCAACTGTTGCGCCTGCTTCTTCCAATTTTTTCTTCATTTCTTCTGCTTCTTCTTTTTTGACATTTTCTTTAATTGTTTTAGGAACGCCTTCAACTAAATCTTTGGCTTCTTTTAATCCGATTCCGGTTATTTCTCTGACGGCTTTAATGGTCTGAATTTTCTGGGCTCCGCCATTTTTCAGTATAACGGTAAATTCGGTCTTTTCCTCTTTGGCAGTCCCGACCTCTGTCGGGATCCCGACTGCGGTCGGGACCATCATCGGAGAAACACCAAATTTCTTTTCTAAAACCTTAACAAGTTCGGCCAAGTCCAAAACGCTCATTTTTTCAATCTCATCAACGAATTTTTTGAATTTTTCCGGAACTTTTACTTCATTTTTTTCTTCGGTCATATATTTTAATGCTCAATATTTAATTATTAATTATTTACCCCGTTAAATCCCGCGAAGCGGGACCCCGCATATGTGCGGGGTATTTAACAAGGTGAATTAATTATTAATTATTTGTTGGCTAATGCGTTTAATGTGCCAATTAAATTTCTAATGTTTCTTTGTAACACATTTACAAATCCATTAATCGGAGCCTTAATGCCATAAACAATTAAAGCAATAAGCCCATCTTTTGACGGCAAACTTGCCAATTCTTTAATTTCATTAAGTGTTAGGATTTTTCCTTCCATTATTCCGCCTAAAATTTTTAATTTATCGTTTTCTTTGGCAAATTTACTTAAGGCCCTAATCGGAGAAATAGGGTCGTTATAACCAAAAGCCAAAGCCAAAGAGCCCCTCAAGCTTTCCAGATTAAAATTTTGGTTTTCTTGTTTAAGGGCTAAATTAATTAATGTTTTTTTTGCTACTTTATAATCCACTTCGACCTCTCTTAACTCTTTTCTCAATTTGCTAACTTGCGCAACATTAATGTTGGTAATGTCGGTAAAAATCAAAGATTTCTGGCGTTTTATTCTGCCAGATAAATCATCTACAAGTTTTTTCTTTTGTATTCTTGTCAACATAGATTTGTTAATTAAAAAAATCTGTAGTAACAACCACAGACGTCTCCCGACCTCGGTCGGGATCCCGACTACGGTCGGGATTAATTCTTATCCTCGGCAGGATTTATTGCCCGCCTGTCGGCGGGTAAACCTGCTGTCTGTGGATGTATTCAATATAATCCAATTAAAATCCATTGTCAACCCTGTTAAATAAAAATCTCTGATTTTTAATTTGCAAAGCAAATTATTTAACAGAGTCAAGCTCTATTTTAAATATTTCACTTTGTTCTGATTATGTTCTTCCAGTGTTTTTGAAAATATGGTTGTGCCGTCCGGAGCGCTTAAAAAGAAATAATAATCAGTTTCTTCGGGATAAAGCGCGGCCTTGATTGCGGATAATCCTGGGTTATTAATCGGCATTGGCGGAAGACCGAGATTAAGGTAGGTATTATAAGGAGATTTTATTCTCGTGTCTTCGTATGTATATTGTTTCTTCTCTACTCCCAAAATATAAGCAATGGTTGCACAGGACTCTAATGGATAATTGTTTTTTATTCTTTTCCAAAAAATCCCTGAGACGATCGCCCTGTCTTCATCACTCTTAACTTCTTTCTCCAATATGCTTGCCATAATTACGGCGTTGGGCAACCTCATACTGGAATCAATCAATAAATCTTTGGAAATCCCCTCGCCTATTCTTTTTAAAAAATTATCCGACATTTTTTCAACTGCCGCATCAACACTTAAATTTCTTTCAAAATAATATGTGTCCGGAAACAAATAACCTTCTTTTTCTTTTGGTAATTTATTGCCTTGCGCCAAAACGCCAGACGCGATCAATCTTTCCTCAATTTGTTTACTTGTCCAACCCTCGGGAATCGTTATTTTTAGGTAGTTGGGAGTAATTTCTCCATTTACGATAATCTTTGATATTTGGAACAAAGTCATTTTTTGATTCAATAAATAATCCCCTGCCTGCAAGTGCCCGCTATATCCCGTAAGCCAAACATGAAAAACAAAAAACCATTTGTTTTTTATCAATTTTTCATTTTTTAGCGCTTGCCCTATTTCGCCTGACCCCCAGCCCTTTTCTATTTTTACTAATTTTTCCTCACCATTGCAAGAAATCGGATTGATTACTTCAATAAAAATAAGCAATAAAAAAATTACTACAAAAATACTTCCCAGTATAATTGGAAATTTTTTATTCTGAATTATTTTTTTGAAATTAATCATATATCAGGGGGACGAAAACGAAGCCAGGGAATTCATGTTCCTCAAAAACATCGTCATCCTTTTTGATTAAAAGCCAAATACTTTCTTTTATCGGCGCTACAATTCTGCCGTTGATTTTTAATTGCTTTTTCCATTCTTCTGATAATTTTTGCGCTGAAGCAGCCACAATAATTTTATCGAAAGGTGCTTCTCTCTCTAATCCCTTACTACCATCACTACAAACAAATTCCACAATTCCCTTCTCCACCCCCGAACCAGAACCTTCGGTTCGGTACGGGGCAAGAAAATTATATTTTGCCACATTCCGTTTACCGAATTCCATAAGCTCAGGAATGATTTCAAGGGCAAAAATCTTGCCTTTAGGTTTGACACAATAAGCGAGTAAGGCGGTTTGCCAGCCAGAACCAGAACCAATATCTAAAATCTTGTCCCCTGGCTGGGGCTGTAATAATTCCAACATAAAAGCTACTGTTAATGGCTGAGAAATGGTCTGACCATAACCAATTGGCAAAGGCACATTTATGTCTGCTTCATCTTTATATTCTTCAAGCACAAAATCCTCTCTCTTTATTTTCCCAAAAGCTTCAATTATTAACGAGGTTTTTAAATAACCTTCTTTTATTAATTCTTGAATAAGATTTTCCATCAATTATATTATAGCAAAATAAAAAGTAGGCACGAACTCCCGAATTATCAAAGTCCGTGCCATTTAATCACTTAACGGTTTTTTTGAGTTTGCGAAGCTCAAGGGTAACCGCAATACCGGTTTTCTTGGGAACAACTTTGAACATCTTCCTTTTGCCGATAAGAATGTCCTTGATGCCAAAAACCGCTTTCGGTTCTTGTAAAATCGCCCGTTTATTGATCTTCTTAAGAACAAACCGCTGGAGATTATACATTTCAAGGGTCGTAATTGCCCTTTCCGAATTAAGAATTTTCACGCCCGATTGAACCCAATAAGTCCCAAACTTGTTTCCGCTCAGAAGTGTAATGATTTTCTTCCTACCGTTTTCGGTAAGTTGCTTCCAGTTCAGAATGTAGTAGAGAAAAATGTTAGTGCGTTTGTGCTTGATTTTTTTATCAAGCGCGCGGATAATTCTTTCGGTCCGTTTCTTCATATCTTCTAATCTTCTGTTGTACCGCTCAACGCGATATCTCTGCTCTTCTTGTGCCTTGGCAATTTGAAAAAAAAGTTTGTCGACTTCCCCTGTTGATTTCGGAGTTCCGAATCTTTTAGACATTGCCTACCTCCTTTACCTCTTTTTACCTTTTTTGATACGCTCTTTCTTTTTGAGCGATTTTTTGTAATGTGTCTTGCCTTTGGTATGGCCAAAAGCAAAAACACTCAAAAGACCCAAAATTCCAGCCAGTACAAAAAAACAAACCTTAACCGTCTTTTTCACCTTACCTCCTTTTATTTAAAGAACGATTTAGTTTTTACAATTTTTACAATATAGCATAATCAATATTATCTGTCAATAATTTTACGGCTGATTTGGCATTTCCGGCCTCATTTGAATTGATTGAGCGGTTAGGCTTCCGTCCGAATTCGTTGTACCGCTTACTGTAACCGTTTTGCCGGTTTCTAAATCATTTGAAGTTCCATCAATGAATTTTCCAACCTCGGTAGTATCCGAAAAAAAGATTATTTTTGAACCACCGTCTTGAAGTTTTACAGTAATACTCTTATCGTCTTTGGAAATAATTTCCCCTAATGCAAAACCAGATCCTTCGCGACCACCTCTGAAACCCACTCCGGCTGTACCCATTTGCTGAGTTCTCTGTTGTCTTTCTTCGGGCGACATATTTTGAAAATTTTCACGACCAAAATTAGCAGAAGATTTACTTTGACCATATTTCATGCCAGCAAAAAATGCCCCTGCTGCAACTATAATTATGATGATAATGATTGGTACTATTTTTTTTGCCATAAATTTTATCTTTACTGTGAATTAATTATTATTCGTATCTTAACGCTTCTATTGGATTTAATGATGCAGCACGACGAGCCGGATAATAACCAAAGATAATCCCGATAGCCGCTGATACGCCGAATGCCAATAGAATTGAGAATAATGAAATTGTCGTGTTGATATTGCCGAATTTTGAAATAAGAAGAGAAATAACCCAGCCCAAAAGCACTCCAATTATTCCACTGAAAAAAGTGAGCATTACCGACTCAGTAAGAAACTGCGTACTGATATCTTTTTTCTTGGCACCGATTGCTTTACGCAAGCCGATTTCACGGGTTCGCTCGGTCACAGTAGTAAGCATCATATTCATAATCCCGATTCCACCAACAATTAAAGAAATACCGGCAATAGCAGCAAGAAGAACCGTAAAAGTATTGGTAACCGATGAAGCAGCAGCTACAATATCAGATTGATTCAATACCTGAAAATCAACAAGTTGAGGATTACTGATATTGTGCCGTTGCATTAGAAGATTGGTAATTTGCTGTTGAATAGTAGCCATAGAAGCTTGATTGTTTGCCTGAACACTAATAGTGGTAACATAATCGCTGCCAGCAAGAAAACGCTGGGCAGTAGAAAGCGGGATAAAAATCATATCATCCTGACTACCGAATCCTGTTCCGCCTTTTGATTTGGTTACGCCAATTACTTTGAAGTCAATACGATTAATACGGATAGTCTGGCCGATCGGATTTATCCCTTCTCCAAAAAGATCGTCTCGCGTAGTTGGGCCAAGCACGGCAACCTTAGACAAGCTCCGCACGACCTGATCAGTGATGAATGAGCCAATGTCAATCTGAATATTTCTTACTTCAGAATATGAGGCATTTGTGCCGATAATCTGAGTATTGGTATTTTTGCCTTTTGCCGTAACCTGATATCTTCGCGATATTTCCGGAGCAACTGCCTTGGCAAGCAAAATTTCTTCTTGTATCGCATCAGCATCTTCTTGGATGAGTGTCTGCGCCGAACCACGGCCAGCACTAACCTGAGAGCCGGCCGTACGTTGAAATCCCGGCATAACCATTATTAGATTTGAACCAATAGATTCAATATTCGCTTCAATGGTTCCCTGTGCTCCCTGACCAATAGAAATCATGGCAATAACCGAACCAATACCAATCACTATGCCCAGAACAGTAAGCCCTGACCTGACTTTATTCAGGGTTATTGCGGCAAATGTTTCTTGAATCAAATCAGTAATAGTCATAAATGATTATTTACACTACGACGGCTATGATTTTGCTCGTCTTCAACTATTTCACCGTCGCGAATATGAATAATTCGCTGAGCATGCTCTGCTACATAACGCTCGTGGGTAATAAGAATAATTGTGCGTTTTTGTTCGAAATTTAGTCGCTGAAAAGTATCTAAAACTATTTCTCCGGTTTTCGTATCAAGATTGCCAGTTGGTTCATCTGCAAGAATTAAAGAAGGATTATTCACCAAGGCCCGAGCTACTGCCACTCTCTGCATCTGACCGCCAGAAAGCTGATTGGAAAGATGGTTAAAATGCGACTCTTCAAGACCTACGTTTTGCAACATTTTTCTTGCTTTTGCCTCCCGTTCTAACTTCGGAGTTCCTGCATATACAAGCGGCAAAACCACATTTCTCAAAACCGTGGCGCGAGGCAAAAGATTAAAAGACTGGAATACGAAACCGATTTTATTTTTCCTGATTTCCGCTAATTCATCATCGGATAATTTAGAAACATCATTATTGTCCAGTAAATATTCACCGCTTGTCGGCGTATCCAAAGCCCCTAAAATATGCATTAACGTTGATTTTCCCGAACCAGAAGGACCCATAATCGCCACAAATTCTCCATCTTTTATAATAAATGAAGCCCCTTTGAGCGCGTGGGTTTCTCCTGCTTCGCTTTTATATATTTTGGTAATATTTCTGCATTCAATCATAGCTTAATCCGGACGAAACCCTCCTCCGGTAACGCCTTGCATTCTAAAACTATTAGTGTTGTTCTGCTGAGTTGAAGATGTTCCGCTGGTAATTGTCTGCGTGATTATAGTATCTCCTTCTTTAAGACCGTTCGTAACTTCGGTATAAGAATCATTTGCTGCGCCAATTTCGATTTGTTGCTGCGCGGGAAGAACAGTTGAGGTTATGCCACTAACATTGGCTGTAGCCTGATTTTGCAAAGTCGAATCACTCAGGGTTTCTACATAAGAAATATCGCCCTGTGATTTTATTGCCGAATTAGGAATTAATAAAACATTCTGCTTTACATCAGTAATAACTGATACAGAAATGCTCATCCCTGACTTTACGCGTTCATCCTGAGTATCAAAAACAATTTTTACATTATAACTAACCACGCCCTGTGTTACTGTACCGATGACATCAATTTCTGCAACCTTTCCGCTAATATTCAAGCCGTCAATCGCGTCAAAGATTATCGTCACCTTCTGACCAATCTTAACTTTCGCCACATCAATTTCATTCAGAGATATCTCGGCAATTTTTTGTTTTGTAATCAGAGTAGCGATAACGCTGGACGGCGATATCGAATCTCCTTTTTCTGTGTCCGCCACCTCGGTAATCACTCCGCCAAATGGGGCGCGGATAAAATAATCATTAATTTTTTCTTTAGCTTCCGAAAGACTATATTCTGCCTCTTTTACTTGAATCTCCTGGTCGGCAATATCAAAATTAGTATTAACAATAGTTTCTTTACCGCTTTGGATCGTGTTTTTAATGGAAAGAAGGTTCAGAAGGTAACTATTAGTTTTGCTCGTATAATTATTAAGATTAGAAAGGTGGGTATCGGAGAGCGACTGCGCCCTGAATCCTCTCTGGGTAAGTTCATCGTGATAAAATTGAATTAGATTGTTGATGCTTTTTATCGCCTCGGCAATATTTTTTGTCGTTTCATATGTCTGAGCGATTAAGGACTCGGTTGTTTCTGGCTCCGAAAATCTGCTCGCCAACTTATAATCCTGAAAATTCTGATCATACTCCTCTCTGGCAATTCTATGTTTGTCATAGGCATCTTTCTCGTATTGCGAAACTTTTTTATCATTATAATTCCTGACAGCATTGGCATAATAGGTAATATTCTGCTGTCCCGTTTCAAAATCGTAAGAAAAAATTATATTATTAAGCCCGCTCATAATATTGGGAAGTTCAAGAAAAATATTTGCTATGGTATTAAATCCATCTTCATAAGCTTTCTCAATATCATCCTCGGCTTTTTCTTTCACTCCTCTTATTTTGCCCTCATCAGTTGTGATACCATTCATCTTATCAAGATTAAGTTGTTCGCGTTGGAGATTTATTTCTGCATCTCGAATTGTCTTCTGAACATCGCTGGTATCGAGTTGAACTAATAATGTTCCCGTTTTAACCTCCTGACCACTTTTTGCGTTGATATAAATAACATCGCCAGAAACTTTTGACTTAATGTCTATCTGATTCATGGCAGAAACTTGTCCACTTCCAGAGACAGAAGTTATCAACGTTCCTTTCTCAACCGCAGCTAAAACATAACGGGTTTCTTGTCCGTTGCCCTTAAGCGCTTTATATCCGAAATAACTACCAAGCACTATTATTATAATGATTACAGTGGTAATAAATTTATGTTGTGAGGTGAATTTTAAGATTTTTTTTAACATAGGTAAAATTTAGATTTTTATTTAGATTTTTAATTTAAAGGAATGCGAAAAGGAGGCGGATTGAAAGACGATTCCATGGGCGATAAAACCCTGATAAGCTTAGCTTCAACCTGACCAGTATCGTTGGGTTCGCCAATTACCACAATAAATTCATCAACCTTAAGTTCAGCAGGTTTTACAGTATCTCTAAGGCGTTTGATAACGGTATCGTCTTTGATAAGAATTATTTTTTCTACATCGTTGCGGCCTTTAATAACAAGGGTTAAGCCGTCAATCTTTATAATTTGTCCGAATGTGCCATGACCCTCAATAAATTCACTATTGGGAGGCATCATCTTCAACTCGCCCATAAATCCACCCTCTGGTCCGCCAAAATTACGATGATAGTTCTCTGCCCAACGGTAAGAGAATCGTGCCTTCATTCCACCAATAAACATGCCTGCGCCAAATATCAAAACAACTATCACAAAAACAGCAAGACCAACAATAATCCGCTTAAGTGTGTCTCGTTTTAGTTTTATTTTAATTTCTTTATTTTCTTGTTCCATGGATTTACCCTGTTAAATTCCGCCCAAGGCGGACCCCGATTTATCGGGGATTTAACAGGGTGAATTAATTATTAAAACTGTGTATTAAATATCCCAATAATAATCTTTTTTTATAAACCCCGTTAGAAATTATCACAATTCATTCTTTTGCTCTTTTCTAAAAAGTACCCTAATCAAAGAAATATTTCTAACGGGGTAAAGAAACAATCGTAGGGTAAAAAGAGCCATACCAATACTTATGGTAAAAACTATAATACCTGTAATTGGCAAAGATTCAAGAATCGCTAAGCTAAAATCTTGCCACAAATTAAGAAAGATATCGAAATCGCTGATTGCCAAAGAAATGAAATAAATAATTCCGGAGCTTTTCAATTGATTTATAAACATTGACCAGGAAAGCGGAGTGGCAATAAATGAAATAATTAAAAGAACAAGAAAACCAAATAACAATCTTTTTGTATGCCTCAATTCTTGCTCTTGTTTAATTGCCGCAATAATGCGATCAAAAAGACCCGCAGATGGCTCTACGGGTTCAAAATCACCAAATTTTCGATGTTTTCTCTGCATAAGCCCTATTTATTAATACGTATAGGGCCTATGTTTTGGTGCACTAAATTAAATTTTTCTTAAGCATATTAAGAGCGCGCCTGTGTTGGCTTTTTATTGTATTAATTGATTCTTTTAGTACTATGGCAATTTCTCTAAAATTAAGATTATCATTATAACGGAGAGACAATACTGTCTGGTATTTTGGCAATAAATTATCCATAGCCGATACCAATACTTGAACTATGTCAGTTTTTTCAAGATTTTCACTGGCTAATGGCGCCTGATTGACTAGTGTTTCTGCAAATTTATCATCCAAGAGCATGGTTTTCTTTTTCCTTATCCAGTCAATACAAGTATTTTTAGCAATGCTGAAAATCCAGGTTTTGAACCCCGAACCAGAACCTTCGGTTCGATACGGGGCAGGCCTTTTTTTAAAATTAAATTTTTTGAGGTTGCGCCAAATCTTTATAAATACCTCTTGAGTGATATCTTCTGATTCTTGAACGTTCCCGATATATTTATACACAAAACCATATATCGGTTTAAGATATCGTTTGATTAAAATTTCCAGCGATTTTTCATCGCCAGAAAGATAGTCTTTTATCAATTGTTCATCTGGTCGCTGCATATAAACAGGGGCTAGAGGAGTTGAACCCCTGATTGCGGTTTTGGAGACCGCCGTTTTACCACTAAACTAAGCCCCTAATTTTACTTCTTGGCTTCTTTGTGAACAGTGGTTTTTTTGCACCACTTGCAGAATTTTTTGAATTCCAATTTTTTCTCAACTGATTTTTTGTTCTTGCGAGTATAATAATTAATGCGTTTGCATTCGCTACAAGCTAATTTTGTTATGTGTTCTTTTTTCATAATGTTTTAATTTAGACGCGCCCCGCCTGCCTACGCCTGAGCCCACGGTCGGACTTGAACCGACGACCTACTCCTTACCATGGAGTTGCTCTACCACTGAGCTACATGGGCTTAGGCGATGGCGGGCAGGTCTAACCATCTGAGTCCCGACGCAAAGTCGGGATCCCGACCGAAGCGTCGGGACTATCTGGGCAAGATGGGCCGGGCAGGATTTTCACCCCGTACCAAAAATTTCACTATGGGCAGAGCAGGATTCGAACCTGCGTAGTCCAGAGGACGACAGATTTACAGTCTGTTGCGATTGGCCACTCCGCCATCTGCCCATAACTCTGCATTATTTATGATTAAATTTTGGTACGGGGCGGGCCTCCGTAGTCCAAAGGACGACAGATTTACAGTCTGTTGCATTTGACCGCTCTGCCACCGACTCAAAAATATTTTATCCCGAACAAATATGCCTAATGTCTGAGCCGAGGAGAGGGCTTGAACCTCCAACCTATGGTTTACAAAACCATTGCTCTGCCATTGAGCTACCTCGGCATATTTATACGGGACTCCGCTTCGCTCCGCAAAACAGTTGCGGCATTTACCCCGTTAATTTGTGAAACAAATTTTACGGGGCCGCTGAGCTAAAGCGGCAAAATTTCGTCATTGTCATCGTCGTTTCCGTTCTCTCGCCTTTTTATTTTTTCTCTCATTTTATCAACTTTTTTTGCCAAAAAATTGTCCAGCTTTAAAATAATCACCTTGAACTTCCTTAAAATCTTTTCTATTTTCGGAATAATGATTTCGTGCCAAAATTTACTGATACTTGTTTTTTCCTTAATCTCCCCCATTTTTTCCTGAAAATTCTGATACATGGAACTTTCTTGCGCCATATATTTCGGATATTTTAAAAGTAAAGGAATCTTTCTATGTATTATATATAAGATTCCCGCAATGCTTAATATTAGAATGATTGGAAAAATAATAATCATATCATCACAATTCAAATCTTGAAAATCTTCCAATTTTAATATTTTCTCCTAACTTGGTTATTTTTTCATCTATTATATCTTTAACTGTTTTTGACGGATCTTTGACATATGGTTCGGACAATAAACTTTCTTCATCTTTTGAGCCCATACCCGCAATATGCATAGCTAATTCCCGCGCCAAATCTTTAAATTCCTGATTTCTGGCAACAAAATCTGTTTCGCATTTAAGCTCTAATAAAACCCCCATTTTATTGTTACTGTGAATATAGGAAATAATCACACCTTCCTTGGCTTTTCTTTCTGATTTTTTCATTGCCGTCATTTTTCCTTTTTCCTCTAAAATTTCAAGGGCTTTTATTTCGTCGCCTTTGGATTTATCCAAAGCGCCTTTGCATTCCATCATTGAGGCGCCTGTTTTGTCTCTTAATTTTTTAACTAATTGTGCTGTAATCATTTTTTTATTTAATTTACCCTGTTAAAACCTGCTTTGCAGGAATCCCGCGTTGCGGGATTATTTAACAGGGTTAATTATTTTTTCTATCTCTCCGAGCATAATTTTTATAGCAGACACAGATTCATCATTTGAAGGAATAATATAATCAATTCCTATCGGACTGGTATCGGTATCAACTAGAGCAATAATCGGAATGTTCTTTATTTTTGCCTCTTTTATTGCAGTTTTTTGTTCTTTTGCGCTTAACGCCAATATGGCATCTGGCAGATTTTCTAAATTCTTAAGTCCTCCGAATTTTTTTGTGAGCTTAATGATTTCATCTTCGATTTTTTTCTGCTCTTTCTTCGTGTATTTTTTTAATTCTCCGGATTCCTGCTTTTTCTCTAAATCTATTAAGTAATTTATTCTTTTTCTGATTATTTTAAAATTACTTAAAAGCCCTCCTATCCAGCGAGAAACAACATACGGCATTCTGCACTTTTGGGCGGACTCTTCAACTAAGGCCTGAGCCTGAAGATGGGTCCCGATAAAAAGAATTTTGCCGTTTTTCTCTGCTATTTCTTTGATAAAGCTTAAAGCGTCATTAAGCTTTTCTATTGTTTTTTCCAAATCAATAATATGGATATCGTTTTTTAATCCATATATATATGGCTCCATCTTGGGATTCCATCTTGATTTTTTGTGGCCAAAATGAACGCCAGCTTGTAGCATTTCTTTGGCTAATTCTTCTGAAACTATTAACTTATCCACCGTAGCTTTCTCGGCCTTCGCAGCCGAAGATATTTTGACGAAGGAAGCAGCGGAGGCGGAGTTTTTATTATTTTTTGCCATAGTATAAACTATACTAACATAAGAAATTCAATAAATCAACAGCCAAGATTGCTTGACCTTATCTTTTTATTATTATATCATAAAGTTATGAAAAAAGATATTCATCCAAAATATTATCCCGATGCAACGGTTCGCTGCAGCTGTGGAAAAGTTTTTAAAATGGGCGCAACAAAACCAGAAATTCATGTTGATGTTTGCAGCGCCTGCCATCCTTTTTACACCGGCAAAGAAAAGATAGTTGACACTGCCGGCCGAGTGGAAAAATTCAGAAAAAGAGTGGCTAAGGCCAAAAAAATAAAATGAATCCACAAAACGCTATAATAGAAATAAGAGCAGGGGTAGGCGGTGACGAAGCCGCTCTTTTTGCGGCTGATTTATATAGGATGTACACGAGATTCGCCGAAAAACAGGACTGGAAATCATCTTTATTAAGTGCCAACACTTCCGGATTAAAAGGATTTAAAGAAATTGTGTTTCAAATTATTGGCCAAGACGCCTATCCGAAATTAAAACAAGAAGCGGGCGTGCACAGAGTCCAAAGAATTCCTCTCACGGAAAAAAACGGCAGGATTCATACTTCAACCGTGAGTGTAGCTGTTCTGCCCCAGATTGAAGAAAAAGAAATGATGATAAAGCCAAGTGATTTAAAAATTGACACTTTCTGCTCTTCGGGCCCGGGCGGACAAAATGTTAACAGAAGATCAACAGCAGTTAGAATCACTCATATCCCAACTAGTATTGTTGTTCAATCCCAAGACGAAAGAGGACAGGCATCAAATAAAGAAAACGCGATGAAAATTCTTTGCTCAAGAATTTATGCTGCGAAAATTGAACAAGACCAACAAAAATTGGGCGCTGAAAGGCGCGCCCAAATCGGCACAGCTGACCGCTCCGAAAAAATAAGAACTTACAATTTTCCCCAAGACAGAATCACCGACCACAGAATAAAAAAGGACTGGCACAATATAGAAGACGTTCTCAACGGCAACCTCTGGCCAATCATCAAAAAATTCCAAAATTAACCTTTTTCCAAAATATCAATTTCTTCCTGCAGTTTAGAAGCCAAAGACATTACTTGATTGCCGTAAAAAGCCAAGTATGGTTTGCTCCAATTTGAACCCGCTAAATACATCATTGCTGCTTTCCATTCCGCATCATAAGTTTTCTGATTTGCTCCTTTATTGGCAAGATACAACGCTGCTGCCACAAAAGCGTCTTTAATATTCCATGGCGAAGGAGGATTATTGCCGGTTATGTCGGCAATTTTTTGTTTATAGCCAAGCCATGTCGCAGGCATCATTTGGGCAGGACCCATTGCTCCGCCCCAACCATACCATTGTTTTTTAGAAACTGGATTATCGTCAGGACTAATTCCCAATTCTTCACAAATTTGCTGATAATACGGCCTTTGGCTTGGCTTCATGTCTACTTGCCAAGTGCCCTTGCCGACATTTTTACCCAAACCGGATTCCCTGCTTAAAATAGCCAAAAGAAAGGCTGGCCTCACTCCGGTATAAATTAACGCGAATTTCGCAAATTTATAAGCGTCTTCAAATCTCAACTGGCCGTCTTTGATTATCCCTTTTAAAAAATATAACTGGTTCTTTACTGCCTCAACATCCATCTGGGTTCTTTTAACCAATTGCGCGAATAATTGCTCTTGACCTTTTGTTTGTTCTAACAGGGTCTTTTTTTCTTTTTTCTTGCTCTCTATATTAATTCTTTGCTCTTCCTGAAGGTCTTTTAAGGATAATTGTTCTTCTTTGTTGTTATTAAGGTCTTCTTTTTCTTTTTCCAGGTCTATTTTTGTCTGGGAAAATTTTTCAATAGTCAGCTGGAGTTGGTTCTGAAAATCTTCTATGGAGCGGAGCTCTGACAAGAAATCAGAAAATTTTTCTCTTCCTAAAATCATCTCCAAAAGAGAAACATCGTCATAATTGCTCATTTCCCGTATTAATGCTGCAAGCGCGGTTTTTTCCAGTTCAACCTGGCGCTCAATTTCTTTTATGCTTGTTTCTTTTTTAGATATTTTGGAATTTAAATCGCCAACAATTATATTTATTCTTTTTATCTCCAGTTCTGCTTTTTCTATTTCATTGTCAAGATTGCCGATTTCTCCTTGAAGAGTTTTTGCTTTTTGCTGATTAAGATTGATGCTTGTTTTATATTTTATAATTTTATCTTCCAATTCTTTGATTTTTGCTTCCATTTCTTGCTCTCCTTCTTTGGTAATTTCGTCTTCGGCAGCAAAAGCAGAATTAAAAATTCCCCTTACACTAAAAGTGCACAGGGCAAACAAACCAATCAAAATCGCAAACGATGCAAATATTTTAATTTTTTTGTATTTAATCATCCCTCCCTATTTTGCGGTGATTCTTTTTTGCCGGCTTCGAGCTGTTCTTCCTGGCTTTCTTCTGGTTTCTTTTCCGTTACAATTTCAACCTCTTCAGGTTTGACTTCTGCTTTTTCTTCAAGCTTGGCTAATTCTTCCTCGCTTCGCGGAGGTTCAACTAAAACTATTGTTTCTTCTATCTCTTCCAATGTTTTTACGCCCGCTGGCAAAATAAGATCCTTAATTCTAATATGGCTTTCTAATGTTTCTAATTTTGAAATATCAACTTTAATTTCATGAGGCAAATCCTTTGGCAATGCTTCAACTTTAATTTCTGTGAGATTCTTGACTAAAATTCCACCTAAATTTTTTACTGCTGGCGCTTCACCTTCAAAAACTAACGGAACTTCTGTTTTAATTTGCTGGTCCATCTTGACTTCATAAAAATCAATATGAATAATATTACTTTCTATTGGATCTCTGGCAATATCGTGGATTAAAACATTTTTACTGTGATCGCCTATTTTAAGCTTTAATAATGTCGTTTCTCCTGCTTCTTGAAAGGTTTTATTAAATTCTTTGGCATTAACCTGGATTGAAACCGGCTTATGGCCGGCGCCATAAACAACAGCAGGAATAATACCTTTATCTCTAAGGGCTTTTACTTTTTTTCCTGTTTCTTTCCTGTTTTCCGCTTTTATTTCAATTTCCTTTTTCGCGGTCGTCATGGTGTTTCCAATTTAACAGATATAAATTCAAAAATCAAGCTTTTTCTTCGCTTCCGAATAATTTTATTTTTTCCTCAATCACTTTTCTCATCGCTTCAATTGTGGGCGCGAGAATTTTATAGGGTTTGATTTCGTCTGGATGCTGTTTTATTTCTTGGCCCAGGGCTTCGCTGTAAGCAATTCTTAATTCTGTGTTTATGTTTATTTTCACCACCCCCAATTTAATCGCTTCTTTTATGTCTTGTTCTGGCGCGCCCGAACCGCCGTGCAAAACCAATAAAGCGCTCGGCACTGCTTCTTGAATTTCTTTTAATCTTTTTAGGTTTAAACTGGGGTCTTTCAAATTTGCTGATACGCCATGGATATTACCAATAATTATTGCCAGCAAATCAACTTTTGTTTTTTCAAAAAATTCTTTTGCCTGTTCTGGTTTGGTCAAATCTTCTTCTTTTATTTCTATTTCCTCCTTCCTTATTTCCGAACCGCCCCGCAAATATCCCAACTCGCCTTCAACAACAACGTCCGGATTCTTGCTTCTTGCATATTCAACGACTTTTTTAGTCAATTCAATATTTTCTTCAAAGGGTAATTTTGAACCATCTATATGAACAGCCGAATATCCGGCGTCAATAACTTCTTTGGCGCTCTCAAAATCCTTGCAATGGTCAGCATTTAAAACAATCAACAAGTTTGTTTCTTTTTGCCAACTTTTAACCAACGCCACAATTTGATTAACGCCAATAAATTCCCTCTCTCCTTCTGAAGTTCCGATAATTATGGGCGATTTCAAATTCTTGGCAGTTTCAACAACTGCTTTTATTTGCTCGTCAGTAGAAACATTGAACTGCCCTATTGCATATTTGCCATTTCTGGCTTTTTCAAAAATCTCAATCGGTTTCATATTTTAATAAATCCTTTGTCAAAATTTTCAGTCATTAATTGTTCCATTTTTTCAAATCCCATATATTCTTCAAAAATTTTATTCCATAATGCTTCTTGATGGTGGTATAAATATTTTATCTTTTGCTCTTTCTGGACCAATGCCATTACATTATCAACCAAATCAAAACTGATTAACTGGTCGCCGGTTTTTTTATTCTTAAAAAATCCGCCAGCCCAGTCAACATCAAGCCATATTTCCAAATCAATTTCCTCAAATCTTTTTCCTAAATTGCTCATATCCTGCTCTGCTCTTTGCCAATGCATCGCCTCGGGACTTATATGAGGAATAAATAATCGTGGGTCATTTTCATTGTCTTTTGCCAAGTATCTCTGAATTATCATCCAATTCATTTCTTGGTTTTTTTTCTCTTTAATTTCAAAAACCTCGCCTTTCAGCAGGGAAATCAATTTTTTACCGAATTTTTCCTTGTTTTCTTTTGCTGCTTTCTCAAAAAGTTTTGAATAAAACTCAACTTCATGCAAATAATGCAAAACAAGGGAAAATAATCTTAAAGTTTCGCCCGGTGTATCTATTTTAAAAGGAATCACAAAAATAACCCCTAATTCTTTCAAATGGCTTATGTTATGATATTTCTTTTTAACAAATTTCTCGGCTATTTTAAGCCATTTTGGCGACAATACTCTTAAATTTACCTTTCTTTTTTCAAAATCATCTGGCATTAAATTTATATAAGTTTCATCAAAGGCCTTATGCATCCATTCATTGCTTTCTACAAACCTCAAAGCTGCAAAAACTTCAAATAAATCTTCTTTTCCCAAAAGCTCTTCAATATTTTCATGGCCGAGAGTTTTCATAATATTTGGCGGTGGATATTTTCTTAAAATTTCTTCTGCTTTTTCCTTTTTGAGAACAAAAAGTTCTTTGGGATTAACCAACTCCATTGCAAAATTAAAAAGGGTTTTTAATCCTTCTGTTGTTGTGCCGCTTGGCCTTTTGAATAAATCGTATAAAGCGCGGTCGTCTTTCTGGATTTTGGTTATCAGCGCCCTTAGAATATTTTCCGCCCTGTAGTCGTGACATTTTAAAAAATCCAAAGTCCTGGCAACGCGATGTTCATTTTCTTTCATTAAATTATCAACAACCCCGACCTTGCCAGTAATTTTTTCCATTTTTTTCTCCATTTCCGCAATCACTTCCGTCTTTGTCCTAAATATTTTCGCCAAATATTCCTGACTTGTCATAATTTCTCTTTAGATATTTTTAAATTCTTCCATCTTGCTTCATTTTGATATCGGTTTTTAGTCAATAAGCCGTTTTTTGCGCCTAATTCTTCCACAACGGCCGTGCCATTGGCAGTGCCAAGTTTAATCCCCTCTTCTATCCCGTTTCTAATTAACCCCGAAACAAAACCAGAACCAAAAGCATCGCCTGCTCCGGTCCTGTCAATATATCTTTTTTCTTTAAAAACGCCAGCGCTGTAAATATTTTTGCCATCAGAAACAACCACTCCTTTCGGCCCCTTTGTCATTACTGCGATTCCTTTGATATATTCGTCTAATTTCTTAAAAATTTCTTTCTCCTTGTTGAATGGCAATCCAACTAAACGCGCTCCCTCTTCCTGGTTTAATAATAAAACATCAACAGCGGATAAAATATTTTTTAAACCATTCAATCCCAGGGCTAATTGAGAACCGCTGGGATTTAAAGCGATTTTTATCCTGTTTTTCTTGGCAAAACCGATTATTGGCAATATTTCTGATGCGGATTTTCCGGATAAACCAGCAATATAAAACCAAGACTTATTAGAAAGTCTTGCCCTAAGCTTGCCGAAGGGCACATCTTTTTTTTCTAAATTATGGCATGCGCCTTTGTAAGTCAAAATTGTTCTCTCTTTGCCGGTTGATAAAACGATTGAATAAGCGGTTTTCAGTTTCTTGTCTGTGCCAATAAAACTACCAATGCCTAAATTTTTTAATTCCTCTATTATTGCCCTGCCGCCGGTGTCATCACCGACCCGGCCAACATAAGCAACCTTAAAGCCCTGTTTTGCAAAAGTCGCAGCTGTATTCGTGCCGCCGCCGCCAGTTGCAAAAAACAAATCGTCAATAGGGACTTTAGAGCCCAAATTAAAACCCAACCCCTGACCAGTAATAAAATCCTGACTCTTTACAATTTTAAAGTCCTTACTTTTTATAAATAAATCTCTTGTTGCTGAACCGAATGTAATAATGTCGTACATATTATTTTTATTTCCTCTTTAAAACTTTTTTTACTGCCGTGATTATTGCAGGAACATCCATTTTGAATTTTTTCAATAATTCATCGGGCTGGCCTGATTCTCCCCATTTATCCTGCATCCCAATCATTTCTACTGGAACAGGATATATTTTTGATAAAAATTCAGCAACAGCCGAACCCAGACCGCCGATTATTTGATGCTCTTCAACCGTAACAATCGCGCCTGTTTTTTTTGCTGCTTCTAAAATCGTTTTTTCATCTAATGGCTTAATTGTGTGGCTGTTTATAATTTGGACGTCTATTTTCTCTTTGGCTAATTTTTCAGCTGCAATCATCGCATTATAAAGTAAGGGGCCGCAGCCGATAATTGTTGCGTCTTTTCCTTCTCTAAAAATCTCCGCTTTGCCGATTTTAAATGGAGTTTTTTCTGTTGTAAAAACCGTAGTTGCTTCACGCGTAAATCTTAAGTAAACAGGACCCTTATATTGAGCTGCTGCAAGGGTAGCTTTTTTTGTTTCTATTGAATCGCAAGGCGCAATCACAATCATTCCTGGCAAGCATCTCATCAAGGCAATATCTTCCAGTGCCTGATGGCTCATTCCGTCGGGGCCGACTGAAATGCCTGCATGGGCGCCGGTAATTTTAACATTGGCGTTATTCTGGCCAACTAAAACCCTGATTTGACTCCAATTCACACCTGGGCAAAAAACCGCATAAGTGGAAACAAAAGGAATTTTGCCGGACAAGGCCAGGCCAACTGCCAGGCCCATCATATTCTGCTCGGCAATTCCGCATTCAACAAATCTTTTTGGAAACGCATCCCGAAACATTCCTGCTTTTGTTGAATCGCTGATATCGGCACAAAGCACGACTACTCTCTCGTCTTTTTTGCCCGCCTCAACCAGCCCCTCTCCAAAACCTTGGCGGGTAGGTATTTGCTGAATTTTCTTTTCATTAATTAAATTTTTTACTAAAAATGATTTTGAATTTATCATATATTTATTCGTCTTCACTTTTAATTTTTCCTCCCAATGTCCTTAATTCACGGAGGGCTTTACGAGCTTCGTCTGGATTTGGGATTTTGCCGTGCCAAGAATACTGCCATTCCATAAATTCAACGCCCTTGCCCGGAATCGTATGAGCGATAATCAAAACCGGCTTTTCAAAAATAGCTTTTGATTCGTTAATTGCGTCAACAATCGCTTCAATATTGTGGCCATCAACATCAATAACATGCCAGTTAAACGCTTCATATTTCGCCCTTAACGGCTCAATGGGCATTACGTCTTCTGTATAGCCGTCGATTTGTATGTTATTGCGGTCAATTATAAATGTAAGATTATTTAATTTGTGCTTTCCTGCAAACATTACTGCCTCCCAAACTTGACCCTCGTCCTGACCGCCATCACCTTCAATGCAATATACCTGATTCTTTTTATTATCTATTTTAAAAGCATAAGCCATTCCAACCGCGACCGAAGTGCTGTGGCCAACTGGCCCGCTGCTGGTCTCAACGCCGGGCAAAACATCTTTATGGGGATGGCCTTGCAGTCGCGACCCCAATTTTCTTAAAGTCATTAATTCTTTTAAAGGAAAATAGCCGGCCCTCGCCAATGTCGCGTATAAAACAGGACAAATATGACCATTGGACAAAACCATCTTGTCTCTTTCTTCCCAATTTGGCTTTTTGGGGTCGTGTTTTATCGCTCCGCTGAAATATAAAGCAGTAAAAACATCAGCCATGCCCAATGGCCCGGCCGAATGGCCGGAACCCGCCTTTAAAAGCATTTTGACAATATCCTGTCGAATCACGCAGGCCATTTTTTCCATCTGGGTTATATTTAAACACTTCGTCATAAATTTATATTATTTTTTAAATTATTAATTGCTTGTTCAATATTCTGGCTTCTGAAAATATAAGTTCCGGCGCAAATCAAATTTGCGCCGGCTTCAGCTATCTTGCCGATATTTTCATTATTGACTCCGCCATCAATTTCAATATTGCCATTCGGCCAAACTTTTCTCAAAAATTTAATTTTATCCAATGTCCATTCTTTGAATTCCTGCCCGCCCCAACCCGGCTGAACAGCTAAAAATAAAACTAAATCCAAATCCTTTAAAAATGGCATTGCCACTGCCAAATGAGTTTCTGGGTTTATGGCCATGCCGATTTCCTTTTTTCTTTTGTGGATTTTTTTTATCAATTCTCTTATGCCCAACTCCCTATTTTTTATTTTTGATTCAAAATGGAAAATTATCCTGTCCGCAATACCAATCCAGTCCTTAATCACGTCTTCCGGCCTATTGACCATCAAATGAACCTCTATTTTTGCTTTTGGCTTTAATTTTTTCAAATCAATTATATTTCCGCCATCTGTATATGGCCATGTCTCATTATTGACAAAAATGCCGTCCATTATATCCAGCTGAACCCAGTTAACGTAATTTTCAACTTGCCTTATTTTTTCTTTCGCATCGGAAAAGCTTTTAACTAAAATTGTCGGAATTATTTCTTTTGTCATTTTATTTTAATCTTTCTATTTCTTTTAATTTTTCTATCCTTTTTATGTATTTGTCTTTTTTATAAAAATCAGTTTCCAGCCAGGTCTTTATAATTTTTTTGGCTTCGCGAAATGAAAGTACATGCTCGCCCAAACATAAAACATTAGAATCCAAATGCTCTCGCGATTGCTGGGCAGTTTTTTTTGTTGTCGGCACAACCGCCCTGATTCCGTCAATTTTATTGGCAGCCATACACATTCCCAAACCATTTGTGCAAGTCAAAATTCCCTGCCCATTGGTTTCTACGACTTTATTGGCAACGGCCAAAGCAAAATCAGTAAAATCATCGCCCGGCTCAAATTTAAAATTACCCAAATCCTGATACTCAATTTTGAGCTCGTTTAAAAATTCCTTTATTTTTTCCTTAAAACTAAATCCTCCGTGGTCCGCACCTAAATAAATCATATTAATTTTCCTGCTTTAATTACGTGTTCAACTAATGTCTGGCTGTAACCCCATTCATTGTCATACCAGACCAAAACTTTTGCCAAATCTCCATCAACCACTTTTGTGAAATTCAAATCAACAATTCCGGCTGTTGTAATGCCGATAAAATCACTTGAAACCAAATCTTCTTCTGTAAATCCTAAAATCCCTTTCCATCTCGGCTTTTTTGATTCTTCTTTAAAAATTTTATTAATTTCTTCAACTGAAGTTTTCTTGCTCGCCACAAAAGTAATATCAGCCAAAGAAACAGTCGGAACCGGAGTTCTGATGGCGATTCCGTCAAAATAATTTTTCAGATTTTTAACAACTTTTGTTACGGCGATTGCCGCGCCGGTTGTAGACGGGATTAAATTAATCGCCCCTGCTCTGCCTCTTCGCCAATCCTTTTTGTCCGGCCCGTCAACAATTCTTTGGGTTGCTGTATAGGCGTGAGTCGTATTAAGAACTGCTTTTTTAATCCCCAACCTTTCCGACAAAATCTCCACGACCGGAGCAACTGCGTTTGTTGTGCAAGAGCCGTTAGAAGTAACTTTGACTTTCTTCATGTCATCGTCATTTATTCCCAATAAAACAGTTGCGCCTAATTTCATGCTTTCATCATCGTCCTTGGCTGGCGCCGAAATAACAACTCTTTTTGCCCCAGCTTTCAAATGGGCGTTTGACGCCCCAAAACTTTCAAAAAATCCGGTTGATTCCACAACCACATCAATTCCCATTTTCTTCCAGGGTAAATTAGCGGGTTCTTTTTCCTGTAAAAAATCTATTTTTTTATTGTTTACTATCAGTTTTTTATTTTTATCGTCAAAATCAACTTTGGCATCATAAACTCCATAAACGCTGTCATGTTTCAGAAGATAAGCCAAATTATTCAAATCGCCTAAATCATTGATAGCGACTATTTCCATGTCTTTTCGGCTAAAACCCAGCCGAAAAAATGTCCGACCTATTCTCCCAAAACCATTAATTGCTACTTTAATCATAATATAAAATGCAAATCTACAAACAACATGCTAATTTACAAATAAAAATTAGTAGATTAGCATCAAATTCGCATATTGGCATCATTATTTATTATACCACTTATTTCTTGCTTAAAAAATTAAAAACCCCCAATACTGCTGTTGAACCTTCGGCCGCGGCTGTGATAATCTGCCGGAACTCATTTGAGTTCGTAGTAATGTCGCCAGCCGCAAAAACACCTTCAATGTTTGTTTTCTGGGCTTTATCTACTATAATATATCCTTTTTCATCAATGCTGACCCCTAAATCTTTTATTAAAACATTGTTTGGCATAAAACCTGCCTCTATAACCAAATTATCAATTTTTAATTCATCGCCATTGTCTAAAATAATTTTTTCTAAATCATCTTTTCCTTTAACTTCAACAATGTTGGCATTATAAATGATTTCTACGTTTTTCAATTCTTCAATTCTTTTCACCCAAATATCATCGGCTCGCAATTTGTCTTTTCTGTAAATTAAATAAACTTTTTTTGCTTCTTCGACAATCATCACCGCGCCCATCACGGCGCAATTTGCGCCACCGATAATTGCCACTGTCTTGTTTTTGAATAAAAGAGCGTTATCGCCTGCCCGGTAATAAACGCCCTTGTTTTCAAATTGTTCTATGTTTTTAATGTCTAATTTTTTTATTTCTGTGCCAAAAGCCAAAATAATTGATTTGGCTTGATATTCGTTTTCACCCGTAATTATTTCAAAAATATCGCCTTTTTTGATAATATTTTCTATTCTTTCTTTGTTTGAAACAATATTCAAATGATTTAAATGGCCATTGAATTTCTCAGTCAATTCCTTGCCTGTCACGCCAAAAATTCCCGGATAGTTTTCAATCTTATAAGCAGAATTTATTAAACCGCCCATTTTTTCGCCTATTAATAAAAATTTCATGCCGAAATTTTTGGCATAAATACCAGCCGTAATTCCCGCCGGCCCCGCACCAATTATGATTAAATCATACATTTTCATTGGTTCTATTATAGCACAAATTAATTGAATAAAAAATGAGGATTTATTTAAAATAAATCCTCATTTTTGCCATTATTTTTACTGCTTTTTTAAATAATCTGTTGCGGCTAATGCGGCTTTGGCGCCTTCACCACAAGCAATAACAATTTGTTCGTATTTTATATCACTGATATCACCCGCAGCAAAAACTCCGGGTGTTTTTGTGTAATTGTCCTTATCAATCACGATTTCTCCGATTTTATTAAGTTCTACTAATTTCTCGGCAAAACCAGCTTTCGGCATCATGCCAATAGAAATAAACACTCCTTCAACTTCTATTTCGTGGTCTTTACTGGTTCTCCTATCTTCGTAAGTCAAATTCTCTACAAACTTAGTCCCTTTTATTTCTTTAACCGCGGCATTTAAAATAAATTCCACTTTTCCGCTTTTTTCCAGTTTTTCCTTGGTTACGATGTCTCCTTTCATTTCTGGAAAAAATTCCAAAATATAAATTTTTTTGGCGTATTTTATCAAATCTATTGCCGTAGCAAAGCCGGCATTCCCGCCTCCAATTACAGCCACGGTTTTATTTTTAAACATCGGCGCATCGCAGGTCGCGCAAAAACTTACGCCTTTTCCTTTGTATTCTTCTTCTCCGGGAATATTCAATGCACGAGGAATTTTCCCAGTAGCGATAATCACTGCTTTTGCTTCGTATACCTGGTCATTATCTCTAACTGTAAAAATATCGCCTTTTTTGTCCAAATCAATCACCTCTTTTCCTTCTTTTATTTCTATTTCAAACATCTTTAAATGCTCGGACATTTGCTTGATTAAATCATTTCCGGAAATCATCTTTGTCCCCGGCCAGTTTCCAATTTCGGTTGCTTTTGTCATTTGCCCGCCCCACTCTTCGGTAATTAAAAGTGTTTTCAGCTTTTTCCGAGCAGCATAAATTCCCGCAGTTATTCCTGCTGGCCCGCCGCCGATAATGATTAAATCATAGATACTAGTCATTTATTTTTAACAGTTGTTTTATCAACTCTTGATTAAAACCAACAACTATTTCATTATTAATTTCAATTACCGGAACGCTGTATTGTCCCGACTTTTCAATCATTTCTTTTTGCGCCTCCAAATTTTCCACAACATTAATGTCTTCAAACTCAATATTTTTTTCTTTTAAATAATTTTTCAGCGAAACACAATAAGGACATGCAGGCGTTGAAAATACTCTTACTGTCATAAATTTTGGATTCCTGCCTACCGGCAGGCAGGTTTAATTTTTAATTTCCTCTATTTTTTTATTTAACTGGTCAATTAGTTCTTCCTCCCCTCTTCTTATCGCCCTCTGAATTGCCTGCTCCAAGGCATCTTTCGCTTTGCCAAGATAATATTTATAAAGCTCCTGTTTTTTTTGAGCCAAATCATTCTTGCCTTCCACTATTAATTCTTGAGCTTCATCTAATCTTTTTTCAGCATATATTTTATACTGTTCCGCTTTTTGTTCAGGATCGAAAAAAGTGAAAAATAAAACCATTTTCTCGTACCATGTTTCCAAAAAATAAAGCTTGCTGTCCGGCGCTATTTTAATCGGCAAAACACTTGGCAATTTTCCTTTTATGCCCAAAAACATTAAAACAATAAAAACTATTATTAAAAAAATAATAAAATTTCTCATATGCTTCAATTATAGCATTTAAATATTGCCCGCGTAAACCCTTTTTAATCCTGCGCGCTTACCTATTTCGACTACCTGATAAATTTTCTCAATTGGAGTTGCTGGCACATCCATCATTTTATAGTGCGGGAAAAAGCGGGAAACATGCCAAGGAACTTCTACGCCAAGCTCTTTTTTAATAAATTCTGCAATCTCTCTTAATTCTTGTTCCGAATCATTTTTATCTGGAATTATAAGCGTTGCGATTTCCAGCCAAATGCCGCGCTTTTTAATGTCTATCAAATTTTCCAAAACCGGCTGCAATTTAGCTCCACATACTTCATTATAAAATTTTTCGGAAAACGCTTTTAAATCAATATTTGTAGCATCTAAATATGGAGAAATTAAGTCCAGACATTCTTTGGTCATATAACCATTAGATACCCAGATGTTTTTCAACCCATTTTCGTGCGCCAATTTCATACAATCCAAGGCAAATTCCACAAAAACAGTCGGCTCTGTATAAGTATAAGAAATGCTCGGACAATTATTGTCCAGAGCATCTTGAATAATTTGTTCCGGAGTTTTGGTTTTGCCCCCGACGCTCTTCGAGGTCGGGGCTTGGGATATTTCTGAATTTTGGCAATGCAAACATCTAAAATTGCATCCAATTGTGGCAATTGATAAAGAAAAAGTGCCGGGCAAAAAATGGTATAAAGGTTTTTTCTCAATCGGGTCAATATTTTCCGCTATAATTTTCCCATAAACCAAGCTGTATAATTTCCCGTCTTTATTCTCTCTGACCCCGCATATTCCTCTTTTCCCATTTAATATGGTGCAATTGTGATTGCACATCCGACACTTTACTTTGTTGTTTTCTAATTTTTCGTAAAGCAATGCTTCACGCATAAATTACTCGCATCCACCCGATGCTGCTTCTGTTGTTTCGTCTAATTTCTGGGAACATTCTGTTGGCGGGTTATTAAAACCGGAACAAATTCCTTGTTTGTATGCCTCGGCCGTTCTATTTCCTTGATATTCTGCATCATTAATTACCAATTGCGGAGAACCAGAAATTCCATATTTCTGATTTAGCTGCAATTCTGCTTCCGCCAACAACAATGCTTCTTCTTTTTGGCACTTTTTAACTTTTTCCGTGTCAACTCCTACCCCCTTGGCAACCCCGGCCCAGCAAGAATCAACATTTGCAGAAGTGCATTTACTGTTTATCTCCAAAACAAAATCCCAAAGTTTGTCTTTTTGGTATTTCTGGACGCAAAGTTCTCTTACGTCCTGATTCATTTCCTGAATTCCGTGCATTGAACAATATTTACTATCCTTGTCTATGCAATATTGTGCTCCTCCCCCGTTATAATTACTGTAAACAACATAATGCAAAGATATGTCTGCTTTATTTTTTATTAAATCAATAACCGGCTTCATCAGGTCTTCTGCCTGATTGCCGTAAGGACAAAAACTCATTACAAAAAGCATTGCTTCTGTTTTGTCTTTTTTGGTAATTTCGGATGTTTTTGGCTCTTCGGTATTTTCCGGAATAACTATTCCCTGTGGGAATAAAACTTTACCGTCTTTGGTAATATAAGAAGTATAATCCTGGTCTTCTACTTTTATTTTGATAGCATAAATTCCGTTTTCGCTTTTAATCTCCACTAAAGAAGCGGCCGGGTGCCCCTGCTGTGAAAGCATATTGTTAATATAGTCCATTGCTTTCTTAGAGGCCTCATCGGAGCTTATCTGACCCTTTACTCTGCCTTCGCTGAAATAATAAAGATTCTGGGCAATTAAAAGCGCTGCCAGAATCACAACCACTCCTATCAAAATTTTCGTAATATTTTTCATAATTTATTTAGAATTAAATTTATTAATTGCATCCCTTAATGCTTCAGTGACCAACTGAGCGCAGTGAATTTTTAATGGCGGCAATGTTCCCAATTCACTGGAAACATCCTGAAAAGTAATATTTAGAGCTTGTTCCATTGTTTTTCCTTTTGCCAACTCACAAATCATATCTGACGCGGCAATGGCTGCTGCGCAGCCCAGTGTTTCGAATTTAATACCCGTTATCTCTCCTGTTTTTTTATCAATTTTTAAATATAAAGTCAATAAATCTCCGCATCTTGGATTACCGGCCCTACCAACTATATCGGGATTATTTATTTTACCAAAATATTTCGGTTTGGTAAAGTGTTCCATTACTTTTTTGCTGTACATACTTTTATCTTCCTGAAATTTTCCTTAATTTATTAATTATTTTTGGCAAAACTCTAAGAAAATAATCTATCTCTCTGTCTGTAGTGTATTTGCCCAAGCTTATTCTCAAGCTTGAATGGGCCATGAGTTCTGACGAACCCATTGCCATTATAACATGGGATGGCATTAAGTTGTGCGAAGTACAAGCTGAACCAGTTGAAACTCCTATCCCCTCTTCACTTAAAGAAATCACCAAACTTTCGCCTTCAACCCCCATAAAACTAAAATTAACAATATTGACAATTCTTTTCTCTTTTTCATTCGTGCCATTCAACCTCGCCCCGTTAATTTTTAAAACATTTTTAATCAATTTATTTCTTAATTTTTCAATTTTGTTTTGAATTTCACGCTTCGTGCTTTGAATCTTGCCTATGGCCTCGCCCATTCCAACAATATTTGCGACATTTTCTGTTCCGGGCCTTAACCCCCATTCATGACTTCCGCCGGTAATTATCGGTAAAATCGGAGTTTTATCTTTTAGATATAAAACGCCGATTCCTTTTGGCCCATAAATCTTGTGGCCAGATAAAGTCAATAAATCAACTCCCAATTCTTTTACATCGCAATTCAGCCAATTTGCTGCCTGAACCGCATCTGTATGAAAATAAATTTTATGCTCTTTGTGTTTATTTTCTTCGGTAATTATTCCGCCGATTTTTTCAATTGGCTGAACGGAGCCGACTTCATTATTGGCATACATTATTGAAACTAAATCTGTTTCTGACGTAATTTCCGATTTTAAATCGTCCAAATTTATTATTCCGTCCGGTCCAACTGGCAAGTAAGTTATTTTAACGCCTCGTTTTTCCAAATCAGCGCAAGTTTCTAAAACTGCCTTGTGCTCAATGGTTGTTGTTATTATATGAATTTTTTCGCCGGTTCGCTTCGTTCGTTGTAAACTTTTAATTAGCCCTCTGATTGCCAGATTATCACTCTCTGTTGCCGAACCGGTAAAAATAATTTCAGAAGGCAGGCAATTCAAAAACCTCGCCACTTTTTCCCTGGCATCCTCAATCGCTGCCCGCGTTTTCTGGCCGAATAAATGCAAAGACGACGGATTGCCGTATTCGTTTTTTAAATACGGCATCATTTTTTTAAGCACTATCGCATCAATCGGCGTAGTTGCGGCGTAATCCAAATATGTGTCTCTCTTTTTATTTCTTTTTATGCTATTTTTTTTATTTTTCATATTACCAATATCACTAATCCTAAACTAATTAAAACAACCGCAAGGATTTTTTGGAAAAGAATTTCATTGCTGAATTGTTCTCTAAGATTTCGGAATTTTTTGAAAAGCAATAAAGCTAAAAACAAAACAAAAACATATTGTATTCCTTCCAATGAATTTACCAGCGTCACACTTCCCAAAAAAACTGCCCAATAAATTCCTAATGCCCCCAAAATACCGAGCAACCTTCCGCCAATAAAAAATTTTATTGTTTTTAGCTTTAATTTTTCGGTTTTTTTAAAAATTAATTCTCTATTCTTTTTGGACAGAAGGAGAGTTAAGGCAATTATTGCCACTCCTGTTCTTATCCAAATAATACCATTAATAAATGTTGTGTCTCGAAATATATATTTGGTCAAAACCCAAAATAGTGCAAAAAATAAAGACGCGGAAAAAGCTAAGCCGAAACCATTGTCAAAAAATCCCTTAAAGATTCTCTTTTTTTCAACAGATATAACAAACCCCCCTAAAACTAAAAAGATAAAAGCCAACAACTGTCTCCAATTTAATGTCTCGCCTATTATAATCCTGCTAAAAATTAAAGTAAAAATAGCTATTGCGCTTCCGATAAAAGGAGTAATCCTTGAAACCTCACCTATATTCAAAGCTTTATATAAAAGAATCCAGCCAGCAACCTGAAAAACACCGGCTATTATAACCAAAATAATTTGATTTAAATTTGGAAAAGAAAAACCAAACGGAATTAGCAACCAAATAGAAATACTTAAAATGCCGACATAAAAAGCATAAACAATAGGATGGGGCAGTTCTTTTGATAAAATATATTTGTCAATTATAAAAACTGATGCGTAAAAAATATAAGCGATAATTACAATTATCAGCCAAGTCATAATTTATATACTTATAGCATTATTTTTGCAAATTTCAGCGTAGATTTTGGAGCTGGGACGAGGAATTCTTTTTAAATTATTTTTATAATCAATTTCAACTAATCCAAATCGCGGCTCAAAACCCTTATCCCATTCAAAATTATCAATCAATGACCAGTGGAAATAACCACGCACATCAACCCCCTCTTTAATTGCCTTATGAACCCATTTTAAATGGTCAATAATAAACTTTGTTCTTTTTTCATCTTTAGCGTCGGCTAAACCATTTTCCAAAATATAAATAGGTTTATTGTATTTTTTTAAACCTTTTAATAGTTTATAAATTCCTTGAGGAGTTATTTTCCAATTTAAATCAGAAATATTTCCCAATTTAATTGGCAAAATATCAAAAACAGAGGAACTAAAATAATAATTCAAACCGATAAAATCCTGAAAGTTTTTTATTTGATCCAAAAATTGATAATTCCAATAATATTCTGAAAAGAACTTCAAAATTCCTTTAAATAAAATGCCATTTTGAGATATTCCAACCAAACTATCAGGATTAATTCTATGTATGACTTCGTATGATTTTTTATGGGCCTCGGCAATGCTTTTAAGAACTTGCTGCGATTTATAAAAACTTTTTTCAAACGGTGGCCAATTGCCTCTTAAAAAAGAATGCGAAGCATAAACATTTGGTTCGTTTATGGTGATCCAAAATTTAATTAAATCTTTATACTCTTTTACAATTTTTTCTGTAAATCTTTCAAAATATTTTGGCGCATCTTGGTTTAACCAATGTCCTTTTTCCACAAACCAGACAGGCAGAGTCCAATGATATAAAGTAACAAATGGCTCTAATTTCCTTTCTCGCAGAGACAAAATTACTTTTCTGTAATGCTCAATTTCTTTTTGGTCAAATTTTCCTTCCTCGGGTTCAATACGAGCCCATTCGATTGAAAATCGGTGGGCATTATTATTCATTTTTTTTGCCAAATCAAAATCTTCTTCAAACCTATTATAATGGTCGCAGGCCTGCCCTGCATCGAACTTGTTCTGGTGCAGGGCAATTCCTGCTTCGCTCCAATCGTTTTTTATCCCGCCTTCAACCTGGTAGGCTGAAGTGGCTGTTCCCCAATAAAATTTTTCAGGGAATTTTATCATTGTTGAATTAACAATATATGATTATAGCTGTCGCTAAAAATCGTTTTCGCTTCTTTTTTCTTAATGTCAAATCTTGTCAGGTTAAAATCTTCGCCTTCGCTTTGCTTTTCCAAAAAGTATAAATATCGCCCGCCATCATTAAAAACAAACTCGCTAAGATAACTGCCGTTGTACAAAATCGCTTCTGCTTCTTTTTCTATATCAACCAAGTGCAATCTTTCTTCTATGACTTTTTCGCTGCCTTTTTTAACTATGGCCTGATCTGTGTATAAAAACTGATTTTCATTGTCAAGCCAGACCTTGTCGCTAATTCTGTCAGTAGTTAAAATCGGCTTAAATTTATTCTTTTCAAAATCACCCCAATGAAGTTCTGTGATTTCTTTATCGCCTTCTTTTTTATAGATTTCATAAAGAAAGTATTTACCCGACGGAGAAAACTCTATGTTTTGGCAATTTACCAGCATTTCACCGCAGCCTTCGGGAGTTAGATAATCAACTTTTTTTGTTTTTACATTTATTCTGCCCAAATTTCTATTTGTTGCATCCCACAAACCCTGAAAATATATATAATCGCCTGCCCAGCGCTTAAGTAAAATAAGATTTTCTTCAAAACTTGCCAGAATTTCCGCTTTTTGGCCATTTGGCTTACTTATCCATAATTCTCTTTTCTTGCCACTATTTTCTATGTCCTGATAAGTTGATTCATCAAGGCCATTTGTCCAGGCAATTTGATTGTCATTCGGAGAAAACAGCAAGCTTGACGAATCAATTTTCTGTTCAATCTTTGTTTCTTTATTGTTTTTTAAATTAACCAAAACCAAATCAAAAACAATCCGCACAGGAGTAAATTCATTATTGCCCATATTTTCCAAAGGAATTTCCCCTGCTTTTTTCAAATAAATCATCTGATCTTTGGCGTTTGAGAAAAAAGATCTTCTTGGCGGTTTGTATTTGCCAACATCAGCTTCTTCGGCAGAAACCGAAATTATTTTCTTACTGCTGCCAGTGCTTTTTAAAGAAAATAAATCGGCGTTTGCGCCATCAATTCTATAATAAAAAATGCCCTTGCCCAAAACCGGGCCAAAAATAATCCAAGCCAGGACGCCCAGGCCTATTCCGACTAAAATCGCAATTGCTATAAATATGGTTTTTTGTTTTTTCATATTTAATGGTCAGTTTATCACAATTTTATTTTTTGTTCAATAAATCCCCTCATTTTTTTATTTCAAATATTTCCTGTTTTTTAATTTGTCGGGAAAATAATCCTGTTTTTCTTTATAATTGTAATCCGGCGAGTATTTGTAATTCTTGCCATAACCCAGTTCTTTCATTAATTTTGTTGGCGCGTTGCGAATATGCAAAGGCACCGGCAAGTTTCCGTATTCTTTAACATCTTTTGCTGCTTTCTCGTAAGCAATATAAAGCTCGTTTGATTTTTTACATTTTGCCATATAAACAACCGCCTGGGCCAAAATCACATTACTTTCCGGCATTCCGATATAATGACAGGCCTGATAAGCAGCCACTGCCTGTTCCAGTGCCTTTGAATTTGCCAAGCCGATATCTTCGGACGCAAAACGCACAATTCTTCTGGCAACATACAAAGGATCCTCCCCTGCTTCCAGCATTCTTGCCAACCAATACAAAGACGCATCGGGGTCAGACCCGCGCATTGCCTTATGCAGAGCCGATATTATATTGTAATGTTCCTCTCCGTCCTTGTCATAAAATAAATTGGGTTTCTGAAATGCTTGTTTTATAATCTCCAGCGTGATGGTTTTTGATTGAGATGAAAACGCCGCATATTCCAAAACATTCAGGGCTGCTCTGGCATCGCCGTTGCTCATCTGGGCAATTGCCTGAATTATTTTTTTATCTATTTTCAAGTTTAAAGCGCCTAATCCTTTTTTCTTGTCCCTTAAAGCGCTTTTTATAATTTCCGAAATCTGGCTTTCGTTTAATTGTTTTAAAACAAAAACTCTGCATCTTGAAAGCAGAGCGCTGTTCACTTCAAAGCTCGGATTTTCGGTTGTGGCGCCGATTAAAATAATCAGCCCCTTTTCAATATGGGGCAAAAGCGCGTCCTGCTGGGCTTTGTTCCAGCGATGGACTTCGTCAATAAAAAGAATTGTTTTTTTGCCCAATCTACGGTTTATTTCTGCTGATTTTATAATGTCACGGAATTCTTTTAATCCGCTTTCAACAGCGCTGATTCTTTTGAAGTCGGCTTTTGTGATTTTGGCAACAATATAAGCCAAGGTTGTTTTTCCGCTTCCTGGAGGACCCCAAAAAATAATTGAAGGCAATTCGTCCGATTCAATTGCTTTTCTCAATAATTTTCCCTTGCCCAAAATCTCTTCCTGTCCCAGAAATTCCTCCAATGTCTCCGGCCTCATTCTATCGGCAAGAGGTTTTTGAAATTTATTTTCCATATTAAACTCCCAAAACTTTTTTGGTTTTATAAATATCTATTCCCTCGCGGAGGATTTTTTTGTCAATCAAATCAACGACCGTAGAGACGATTTTATACTTGCATTCTCCTTTGACAATAAAGTCAACAGCCAAATTGATTTCATCCGCGCTTGATGCTTCTTTTTCTCCGCTAATATTGGCAGAGGTGGCAATAATAGGAAATCCGGCTTGTTCAATTATTTCAATCGCTTCTCTTGCTTCTTCTTTTTTGGGAAATCTTATGCCAATTAACTTGCTTCCCCTTGTTATAATATCCAAAACATTATCTTTTTTCAACAAAAGAACAGTGATTGAACCCGGCAATAATTTCCTAATCAACGCCCTGTTTTCATCCGAAACAACTGCGATATTTTCTATCATATCAAAACTTGAAACCATGACAGATAACGGCTTATCAAAAGACCTGCCCTTCAAATTAAAAATTTTCTGGACAGCTTTTTCATTAAAAATATCCGCTCCCAAACCGTAAATCGTCTCTGTTGGATAAGCAATCACTCCCCCGTTTTTTAAAACTTCCACGGCTTTTTGTATTTGATTATTTTCCATTTACCCTGTTAAATATTCGCCCTGCGAATCCCGTTCTACGGGATTTAACAGGGTGAATTTTTATTTTTTATTTTTTTCCGCTTTTCTCACTCTTTCCTCGTCCATTCCAAAATGGTGGGCGATTTCGTGCCAGACGGTTTTCTTAACTTGTTCTTTTATTTCTTCCTCACTGGTAAAAATTTCTTCAAATGTTTTTTTAAAAATTGTTATTTTGTCCGGCAAAACACCGGCGTAAAAACCTCTTTTTGTCTGGGGTATGCCTTCGTAAAGGCCAAAAAGTTTCAAACCATCCCTAAGTTTTAATTTTTTCTTCTGTTCTTCGCTTGGCTCGTCTTCAATAACAACATCCACATTATCCAGTTTCTCCAAAAATCTTTTTGGAATCGCCTCAATCCCTTCCCAAACCAATTTTTCAAATTTATCCCTGTCCATTGTTTTATTCTATCTCTTCAATAAATTCAGAGCAAGCTCTTCAATTTATTCAGGGTAAACAAAAAATCGTTCAAAAGGCGATTCAGAAAAATTTTAGTATCTCATTTTTTTATTTTAAGTACTTTTCAATGTTTGCTTTGTGTTCTTCGTAAGTTTTTGCGCAGTGGATTTGCCTGTTTGAATCGTGAAGATAATAAAGGCATTCGGTTTCAGTTGAATTTAAAACCGCATCTATGGCATCAAGTCCTGGATTGCAAATCGGGTGAGGCGGAAGCCCGTTGTAAAGATAAGTATTGTATGGCGAATCGATTTGTTTATATTCCGGCTTTACCTTTCCCCACCAATTACCTGACTCTCCTGTAATATATTGCAAAGTCGCATCGATCTCAAGCTTCATTTCTTTAAGCAAACGGTTCCAGATAATGCCTGCGATAAGCAACATGTCGTCTTTACCCGCTGCTTCCCGCTGAACAAGAGAAGCAATCTTCAGGGCGGTAGTCCATTTGATGTTTTGTTCTGTAAATTTTTCCGCATAAGGAGTAAATTCCTCATTGAATTTATCAATAAAACGCTGGGCTATATCAAGCCCGCTCTCGTCTTTCGGTATAAGGTAGGTATCGGGAAAATAAACGCCTTCAAGATAATCATATTTCATAGCAGTGAATTTTGTTATCCAATCGCTTTTTTCCTGCTCATTCCAGCCAAGCTGTTCGGCGAGAATTTCCGCTATTTGTTCTTTTCTTAATCCTTCCGGAATCACGACCCATTTCATATATGGCTCGCTGGTCAGAATTTTGGCTATTTTCCAGGCACTCATGCTTTTTGAAATTTTATATCCGCCCGGCTCAATTTCGCCTCCCCTTCTTCTAATCGCGAATTCAAATGCCCACGTATTTTTTATGTATCCCTGCTCCTTTAGTTTGGGAATTAACTCTGTTGTGGTGGTAGTAGGATTAACCACGATTCTTTCTTCTTCGACATTTCTTTGCAATGCTGAAAATTGATAAAGAAAGATAAAAACAGCAATACATATTATTGCCAAAACTATCCCGCCCAAAATTATGATTTTTTTATTTTTGGTCATATTATCACTTCCCCTTTTTATACATTATCACTATTTTAATTTTAAGAATCATGTCGTTTTAAAGGTCTGCCGAGTTTTATTGAAACGACTGTGCCGCTAATAATGCCGAGTATATTAGATATACAATCCCAAACAGTATCTTTAATAATAGATTCCCCATATTGACCAAGCATTTGCGTCTTAAAGAAATAGTCCATAGCAAATTCAAATAATTCCCAGACAATTCCTCCCATAAGAACCAGAATTACCGCTAAAACAACGGATTTTTTAAAGCTCCATTCATACCACTGGAGACCAAAACGGCTGATGACAATCATAGAAATAAAGGGGACAAAAAAATGGAGAAGTTTGTCGTATTCAAAGCCGGTTTTATAAATCTTAAAAAGGCCCAGCCCGCCAAGACCGCTTAACGTCAAAATAATAATTAAACTTAATTGAGTAAAATTTAATAATTGCTGCTTTTTAAAATCATTTTTTGCTTTAAAAATTAAACACGGCAGAATAATTAAAAAAGCCGAAATAAAAGCCATTACGGCCATAAATTTCGGATTGTAAAAATCAGGAAACCACTTCCGATTTCCAAAAAAAAGAATCAAGCCGCTAAGCGCGAAAATAATGGCGACAATTTCGCCAAACCTCTTCTTAATTTTTTGTAGCCCGTTTCTCATTATGTTGTTTTTTATGATTTTTCTGTTTCTAGTCATAATTTTATTCTATCAAAAAATCGCCCTGAGTAAAATCGAATGGGCGATTTTTTGACTTGCCTACCGGTCAGGCAAACCCGTCTTGGTCGGGCTTCTTTATTAGTGTTTTTTATAGACCGTCGGACCTGTCTGGTTCTGATATTTCCCTTGATATGGCTTTGTTTGTTTTGAAGTAAGTTTGAAAATATAAAGCACTGCAAAAGGCAAATTCGAATAAATTAGAATTGAGTGGTTAGCGTTATTTTTTATTTCGAGTGTTATATTCCCAACAAAACCCGGATCAATATGACCATCGGTATTATGTATCTGGATTCCGGCACGAGCAATATCGCCTTTAGTTTCGATAAATCCGAAGTGATCGTCTGGCATGGAAATCGACTCAATCGTTGAACCTAATAAAAATTCACCGGATTTCAACTCATAGCCAGATTCCGATAAATATATTTCATCTGTAGGGGGCACAATATTATTCTTGAGGTCTAAGATATTATTTTTATACTTCAAAAGTCTCGAAGCCAAATGAAGATCTATATGCCCCGTCTCAAGAATTGTATTCACATCAAAAGAAGAAATACTTAGTCGCCCCTCTTTTATAAGTTTTATTAAATCCTTATCGCTTAAAATCATGGTTTTAAAACTTATTACGCGGCTACGGGACTTGGATTCTTCGCCTCTCCGACGGATGCACCAATGAGGCACAGAACCTTTTTCTGTCCAAGTCTGCCGGACTAGGATTCGAACCTAGATACTGGGCTTCAAAGGCCCATGTCCTACCATTAGACGATCCGGCAGATTTGGACAGAAATTCGAGGGGCCATCAGACCTGCCTGCCGGCAGACAGGCGATCCCGCAATAATCACTCGCCTCGCTCGACGCGAGTCGAAGCGGGCTTCCCGCAGATTTCTACCACTGCCAGTTCTGCTTCAATTTGCGGGAAAGTAGAATATTTCATTTTATAAAGAGTTCCGATAAAAAGCTCTATTATTTTTGACAATTCTGAAACTGAAAATTTTTCCATTTGCTTTGTTGCTGTATTCAGTTGCTCCGCGCTCAATTCTTCTTTTATTAATTTTGACAAGTCCTTGCTGATTCTTATCAATAAAAGCTTGCGCGAATAATTTATCAATGACTGGATAAACTGCACTAAATCGTATCCCTGATTAACAAATTTGTCAATAAAAATCAGGGCCTCTTTTGAATTTTTTTCAGCCAGCAAATCAATAAATTTTATCGCCAAATTAATATCAACAATCCCTAAAATATTTTCAACATCTTCAACTGTAATTGTTTTATCTCCGCTAAACGCTATCACCTGCCCCAACATACTTTCCGCATCCCTCATAAATCCCTCTGAATTCAAAGCGATTATCCGCAGGGCTTTTTCGTCAACTTTAATCCTTTCTTTTTTAACCACCATTTCCAATTTTTTGATAATTTCCGGCAATGACAATTTTTTGAAATCAAACCTTTGGACGCGCGATAAAATTGTCGGCAGCATTTTATGGGCTTCGGTTGTAGCCAGAATGAATACCGCGTGAGCTGGGGGCTCTTCAAGTGTTTTTAATAGGGCGTTAAAGGCCTCTTTGGTCAGTTGGTGCGCTTCGTCAATCACGAAAACCTTATATTTGCTTTTTGCCGGCGCGAACCTGACTATTTCCCGCAAATCCCTTATTTCATCAATCCCGCGGTTTGAGGCGGCATCTATTTCAATTAAATCCAGAGCCCGGCCATCCATAATATCCGTACAAGATTCGCATTTATTACACGGCTCAAAACTGCTGTGGTCCAGACAATTTATTGCTTTTGCCAAAAGACGGGCCATTGTTGTTTTGCCGGTTCCTCTCGGTCCTGCGAATAAATAAGCATGAGAAATATTGCCAGTGGTTATCTCGCTGGTTAATGTTTTTATAATATGCTCTTGCCCGACAACCTCTGAAAATGTCTGGGGCCTATATTTTCTGTATATCACTAATTCCCCCATTTTTTTTGTTGAATACGATAAATTTATAACCTATAAAATTCCATATAAGAGATACCGCAGTTGCCACTACTTTTGCTATGTTTGTCCAGGCAACATCGGATAATCCGAATATCGGATTAATCTTTGAACTTATAATGTAAACGATTGCGCCGTTTATCAGAATAGCGATTAAACTAACAATTAAAAACTGCAAAAATTGAACAGCGGGATTCTCTTTTCCCGAGAATTTAAACGTCCAAAATTTATTCCATAAATAACTATTAACAACAGCAACAAGAAAAGCAACGCTGTTTAAAATAATTATTTTTTCGCCTTTTGATGTGCTGGTCAAAAACATTAAAACATTCAAAACCCCAAAATCAACGGCTGTGTTAGCAACACCGACAACGGCATATTTGGCGAATTGAAAAATAATCGGGATTTTTCTGCCAATTATATTGGCGAGATAAACACCCAAAAGCGCCAAAACAGGCAGAGCTGCAAACAAGACAGCCAAGGGGAATAAATTAAAATTTAATTCCTGTAAAACAAAAACGGCAAATATCGCAGTAATTTCTCCCAACACCAAACTCGCAATAATATCTAATTTTCTCATAAAATTTCTAATTATTCTAATTAATTTAATTATTCTAATTAAATCCCAATGACCAAACCCCAATTTAGGTCAATTAGAAATTAGGTTAATTAGGTTAATTTAATTATTTTGATTATCTTAAATCTATATCTTCCGGAAGAACATCTGAACCGCCGGAAGATTTTTTAATTTTTGATCTTTCCGACAATTCTTTGTCCACAATTGATTTCTCCCTGCCATATTTCAGACGAGATAATTCTTTGACCTTAGCCGCAATTTCCGGGTCGCTCTTAAAGGGCGGGTTTACCTTTATATTAAAAGGAGTGCCAGTAAGATTATTTATCAAAAGCTTAACATAAGCATTAAAATTATCAATATTAATCAAATCCTGCTGATTAAAAACCGGTTCAAATTGTTTGACCAAAAATTCCGCGTCTTCAGCTCCAACCCTGAAAACCGCCATACTGCCCACATTGCCAAAAACAGCATTTTTTATGTTTTCTTTTAATTGGCCGATAAATTGATGGGCAATGGTTAAATTTAAACGATATTTCCTTGCTTCGGCTAAAATTACGGCAATGCTTTCGGTTGTAATGTTTTGAAATTCGTCAATATAAAAATAAAAATCATTCCTATCGTCTTCCGGCACGTCAGTCCTTGAAAGAGCGGCCATCAATATTTTACCGACCATTATCAATCCCAATAAATAACTGTTCTGCTCGCCTAATCTGCCTTTGGAAAGATTTGCTAAAAATATTTTTTTCTCATCCATTATTTTTCTGAAATCAAAAGCGCTTTTTTGCTGGCAAATAATCGGCCGGATAACATCGTTTGCCAAAAACACATTTACCTTACTGGTAATATAAGGAACAATATTCGCCAAGGACGCTTCTCCCCCTGCCTTTTCGGCCTCTTTTTCCCAAAAATCCTTAACAACGATGTTATTTGTCTTGGAAAGTTTGTAATGCCTGAATTCCGAATCCGCCAAAACCTTGGGCACTTCCAATAAAGTTGAACCGGATTCGGGATCATCCATTATTAAAAGAATGACATTTCTCATATACTGCTCAAATATCGGGCCAAACGCTTCCGGCAGCGCTTCCCACAATTTTTTGAAAATATTTATTGTTTCATTTGTCAAAAATGTTTTTTGTTCCGGATACGCGGAATCATATTCCAAAATATTCAAGCCCATTGGCCTTTCAACGTCAGCCGGGTCAAAATAAATCACATCCTCCATTCTTTCCGAAGGAATAATGCCTAAAATTTTCTCTATGTCCTGACCGTGGGGGTCAATAAAGCAAACGCCCTTGCCATTCAAAATATCTTGACGAATCATATCCAATATCATTGTTGTCTTGCCTGTGCCGGTCTGGCCAACAACATAAAAATGCCTGCGCCTGTCATCATCGGTCATTTTTATAATTGTTTCCTGCCCCCTGAAAACATTTTTTCCGAGAGTGACGCCTTCCCGAGGAAGGTCTGTTGGCGGAACGGATTCTTTTGATTTTAACCATTTTAATTTAGGAGAAGCCAATTGGTTCAACGGGAAATGAAATATAGAAGCTAATTCCTCGCTGTTCAAAAGCATTCTTTCTTGATTTCTAAAAAGACGGAATGAAAAATTAAAACACATCTTTTTCAGTGAATTGCTTTTCAATTTCTCAACTTTCAGGGAATTGAAATTCGGCGTGGAAAACTGCTGGAAAACGCCTTCGGCGTGGGAAAATAATTCTTTTGCCCTTGTCTCTTCCTTGGCAGAAAACAACAATCTTATATTTACATTAAATCCTGTTTTACTCGCTTTCATTTGCAGCGCCTTGATTATTTCCTCGTCCATTGGAGAAACTTTCTGCAGGGTTTGCGGCTCATTGGGTTTTGATTTCTGGGGAAGCTTACCCTTCATCGCGTTTTTAAAACTTACGCCCTCGTTCATTCTCTTGGCGATTGAAATTCCTACTTTATCCCACAACTTGTCTGCTGACTTTATAATGATTTGTATTGCTCCGCCTTCACCCGTATCCTGGATTTTGCTTAAAGCGTTTGAAATATTTTCCAACGGGTCAACTTCCAGTTCTTTATAGGTTTTTATGGGCAGAACAAAACTTTTGTCCTGTTTTAAAAATCCGCCCGCAATCGAACCTTCCGGATGAAATATATTGTAGTCCTCGGTTTTTTCAATCATTGCGTTGGGATAAAAGCCGTGAATCTGTTTTTCCAGATATGTCTCATATTTGTTGGGGATTGCCGCGTAAAAAGAAATTTCCGGCGAAGAAAAAGGCACGGCCATTTCCAAAACAATGTATGGCTGGCCGTAAAAAAGCTGATTTTTAAAACCCTTTTCTCTCAAAGAGCCCAAGCTTGATAAAAATTGCTCCATAACGGCGATTCTTGATTTTTTCTCCTCTGAAGAAATGTCTGTTTTTGTTTCTTTCGGCATCCTGACCAAAAACAAGCTCATATTTAAAGAACGAATAATGCTTCCCTTTTTTCTTATTCTTTCGGTGATTAAAACCGAAATCAATCCTATTATCAATAGAACTATCACAAAAATCACCAAATAGATAAACTGGTTAATTGTCATGTTTATATTTTCTCCAATTTCCCTTCTTCAACCAGCTTATTGTAAAGCTGGTCAACTAAAACATCGTGGAATTCGTCAAGCAAATACGGATTATCAAGATTTTTGGCAATTTCAACAGCATAAACAACTCCTTTTTCAAAGGCCATTTCCGTTAAAATCTGGATTTGCCTTTCTTTGGGTTGTTCTTGTAATTCCTGGATTTTTTGGGCTACTTGCTGATTTACCCGGGACGGCTGAATTGTCTGGATTTTTTCCGAAACAACGTCCTTTAAAATCTCTTTTTGTTTTTCCAAAGAAAGACCGGCCTCCTTGGATTCCAAAACTTTTAAAGCCTCGGCTCTTTTTTGCTCAAAATTTTTAAGTATTTCTTCTGGCATTCTACTATTATATCATATAACATGATATAATAAAAATAATGAACAAGAAATTACCAATTATTTTCTCTATAATTTTAGTGGCTATAATGATAATATTGGCCGTAATTTCATTGCGCCAGGAATCCGCCATTATGGACGAGGTTGCCCATATTCCAGCTGGCTATTCTTATTTAACCCAAAGGGATTACCGTCTGAATCCCGAACATCCGCCTCTTTTGAAAGATTTATCCGCTGTTCCGTTGCTGTGGCAAAACATCAATTTCCCATCCCAGTTAAAATCCTGGCAAAGCGAAGTAAATAGCCAATGGGATTTTGGTTTTAATTTTCTTTACAATTCCGGCAATGATGCCGACAAAATTATTTTCTGGTCGCGCTTGCCCATGCTTTTATTGTTGATATTTCTAGGATTTTTTATTTATAAATGGACAAAAAAACTTTATGGGCCATGGATTACTGTAATCGCAATCATTCTCTTCTCGTTTGACCCGACATTTATTGCTCACGGCCGGTATGTTGCCACGGATGTGGGCGCGGCGTTTGCGTTTTTTTCTGCAATATACTTTTTTATAAATTGGATTAAAAAACCAGTCCTGAAAAATTTAATTCTGGCTGGTGTTTTTTTCGGCTTAGCCCAAATGATAAAATTTTCTTTGTTTCTGCTTGTCCCCTATTTTGGATTAATTTTAATTGTTTGGTTAATTATCAGAACATCGACGCCCGATGAATGGAAGTCCGATTTCAGAAGATTTTTAATTTTATGCAAATTTTACATCCCAAAATTTATCTTAATTTTAATTATCGGCTATATTCTGATTTATCCTGTTTATTTTTTCCATATTTCCAATTATCCCTATGAAAAACAGCTATCTGACACGACTTTTATCGCTTCTCAATTCCCCTTAAAACCAGCTGGCCAGCTGGTAATCTGGATGGCCAAACAGCCGATTTTAAGGCCTTATGCCCAATACGCGCTCGGATTATTTATGACTTTCCAAAGAGTAACTGGCGGAAATACAACATTTTTCTTGGGCGATGTCACAAATAAAGGTTGGCACAACTATTTTCCGATTATTTATATTTTAAAAACGCCTCTTGTCTTGCACATTTTAACAATTATCGCTTTGCTTTTTCTTGCTTGGCCCGCCCGCCATCGCAAGACGAGCCTGCGAGGCGTTGCGGGCAGACAAATTCCCAAATTTCTCCTTAAGAAAATTTTTAGAAATAAACTTGAACAAATTGGGAATTTTTTCAGAAATTATTTTACAGAAATGGCCATGCTGATTTTTATAATAATTTATTGGGCAGTAAGCATTCAAAGCAATTTGAATATTGGCGTCCGCCACATCTTACCGACATTTCCATTTATCTTCATTCTTATTTCTGGCCAGATAAAAAGAATTTTTGATTATTTGAAAAAGAAAAATAAAAAAATGGCCCTTGGCGTCTGGTCATTGGTCTTTGGATTTTTATTATTATGGTATGTGTTGTCCTCTATTTCCATATTCCCTTATTATCTGACATATTTCAGCGAACTTGTTGGCGGAGCGAAAAATGGCTATATTTATGCAACTGATTCCAATCTTGATTGGGGACAAGATTTAAAACGATTGGCAAAATGGGTTGATGAAAATAATATCCAAAAAATAAAAGTTGATTATTTCGGCGGAGCGACTGTCCAGTATTATTTGAAAGATAAATACGAGGAATGGCACGCTGAATACGATCCCACTAAAGCCAAAGGAAGCTGGTTAGCCATTTCAGCCACGTTTCTCCAGCAAGGTCGCGCCACGCCAACCAAGGGCTTTGAATTTAAAACAGACAGATATCTCTGGCTCAACCAATACGAACCGATCACTGTTATCGGCAATTCCATTTTCGTATACTACATCCCCTAACCCCCCTTAAAATAAAAAACATTTATCACTGAGACAACTAATGTTTTTTATTTATAATACACTCTGTTCTCTATTCTTAAATCAATATACTCCAGTCCTGTTCTATCCTTGATTTTTTCTTTTAATGCTGTTTTTAATTCAAGAATCTGGTCGTCAATATTTCGTTCGCTGGAAAATAATACTTTCCAAGTCTCATAAGTTGTTACTCTTATATCTTTAACGGGATAAGACATTATATCTATATTGGCCAATAGAATATCTAATTCGTTGGCTAATTTGTCTTTTATTTTTAATAATGATTCTATTAAATTTTTATCAAAAATTTTATCGCCCAAATTATATTGTCTGTTGGAAAAATCGTTAATCAATAAAATTATGAAACCGCTCGTCAAAAGCGATTCTTTAAAAATTACTCCTTCGCTATCAATATAAAAACATTTACCCGCCGTAGCTTCAGCGAAGGCTGGGCTTGCCTTACAAACAATTCCTATTCCCTCCCTTTCTTTGATTATTAATTTTAATGTTCGCTTTACGATATTTTTATGGATTTCCAAATCTAAAATCTGAGGAAATTTTTTTAGTAAATCGTTTTTAATTTTGCTGTTTGACAATAAAAAAATATTTTTATAGTCCAAAGAATTTCTGATTTTTTCCGCACTCACATCTTTATTCCCCGAAATTTCTATCGCTTTTATTTTAATTATCGGCGATAACCCTACTCCGCAAATCAATATTAAAACAAGGAGAAATATTAAAAATAATATTCTCCTCTTTTTTGTTCTCTTTCTTTTACTGGAATAATAATACATTATTTTATCGTCTTTATTTTGATATATTTTTGTAGAACTTTTGGTACCTTAATGCTTCCGTCTTTTTGCTGGTAATTTTCAATAATGGCAATAATGGTTCTGCCAATGGCAAAGGCTGTGCCGTTCAAAGTATGAACAAATTCCAATCCATTTTTTGTTTTATATTTAACATTTAATCTTCGCGCCTGAAAATCAGTGCAATTGGAGGTGGAGTGTGTCTCGCGATACTCATTCTGCCCTGGAAGCCACGTTTCTATATCATACTTGGCAGCTGCTGGATCCCCCAAATCGCCAGTGCACATCTGAACAACTCTATAAGGAATTTTTAATAATTTCATTAATTTCTCTTCCATTGACAATAATAATTTATGCTCTTTTGTTGAATCTTCTGGTTTGCAGAAAACAAACATTTCCACTTTGTCAAACTGATGAACTCTTAAAATCCCCTTTGTGTCTTTGCCATAAGAGCCCGCTTCCTTTCTAAAGCAAGTTGAAAATGAAATATATCTTTTTGGTAAGTCCTTTTCATTAAAAACTTCATTTGAATGCATGGGTCCGACTGACTGCTCAGAGGTTCCAATTAAATACATATTATCGCTTGGAATATAATAAATTTCATCCCCACCTCTTTCTATATAGCCCATTGCTTTCATCATTTCCGGCTTAATCATAACTGGCGGAAAAACAGGAATAAAACCTTCTTTTGTCAAAACATCAAACACCAAACCAATCAAACCCATTTCAAGCATTGCCGCTCCGCCCTTTATATAGCCAAAGCGCGTGCCAGCAACCTTGGCTGCACGTTTAACATCAATAATATCAAGTTTTTCAGCTAAATCTAAGTAGTTAGATTTTAGCTGACCAGCCTTGGGCTGGTCCCATGTTTTAATGGTCTTATTTCCACCTTCATCTTTCCCAATCGGCACATCATCTAGGGGTAAGTTGGGAATTTGCAGAAATAATTCATTGAATTCTTTTTCTAAATTTTCCAATTCCGGTTCTAATTGCTTTATTTTTTCTTTAAGTTCTTTGCCTTTTTCAATGTCCTTTGCTGCTAATTTATTTTTCTCTGCTTTTAAATTCTCAATTTGCTGAATTAATTCCCTTTTTTTCTTGTCTATTTCTAAAATTTTATCAATATCAACAACGACGCGTTTGTTTTGGCACGCCTTTTTTACTTTTTCCGGATTTTCCCGAAGTAATTTTATGTCAATCATAATCCTAATTCATTACTTATTTTTTTCATCGCTTCTAATCCTATTTTGACGAATTCTTCCAAGCTCAAACCCAATAAATCCTGACACTTGAAAATAATTTCTCTATTTGCGCCCTTGGCAAAACTTTTTTCTTTAAAACGATTTAAAACATTTTCAGTTGTCAAATCAACTATTTTTTTTGACGGTAAAACTAATACCGAAGCAACAATTAAACCAGTTAAAGGGTCAATGCAAAAAATCGCTTTTGCCATTTTTGTTTCTGGCTTAATTCCATGGGCTTCGTTATGAGTTTTTACTGCCTCAACAATGTCTTTTTCCAATCCTAATTTTTCCAACATCTCCGCGCCAATCAATGAATGTTTTTCCGGCGCATTTTTCGTTTCCTCGTAGTCAATATCGTGTAGCAATCCGGTCAATCCCCATTTTTCTTTATCTTCGCTAAAATGCTCAGCCAATCCTTGCATGCAAGCTTCAGTTGATAGACAATGCTTAACCAAATTATTATTCTGGACTTTCTCTTTTATTAATTTTAGTGCTTCTTCTCTATTCATTTTTTGGCCGCATTGTGGGGAATAAAATTATTTCCCGCAATGTTTTAGAATTAGTTAATAGAACCACTAATCTATCAATTCCAATCCCAATTCCCGCTGCTGGCGGCATTCCATATTCAAGTGCCTCAATAAAATCTTTATCATATTGATGCGCTTCTTGGTTTCCCTTTTTTCTCTTGGCTTCCTGGTCCATAAATCTCTCTGCCTGATCAATTGCACTATTGATTTCAGACCAGCCATTGGCGATTTCCAAGCCGTTGACAATTAACTGAAATCTGGCCACTTTTCGAGAGTTCTTATCTAATTTCTTTGCCAATGGCGAAATCTCTACTGGATGATGGATAACAAATGTCGGCTCTTTAATTTTTGCAAAAACCTCTTTATCGTCTTTTTTGCCGACAATTTTATCATATTCTGCCCGCTTAAATTTTCCCTTGAATATTTTATTGTCCAGAGATTTTAATAATTTTTCCGTAAAATCCATCATTGTTTCATAATCCCAATAAGCAGCATAAAATTCCAGCATTGTAAATTCGGGATTATGCTCCCTATCCATGCCCTCGTTTCTGAAATTACGGTTCAATTCATAAACCCGTTCAAAACCGCCCACCAAAAGACGTTTCAAATACAGTTCCGGCGCGATTCTTAAATATAAATCCATATTTAGAGCATTAAGAAAGGTTTTAAAGGGACGGGCAATGGTGCCGCCAGCCATTGTTTGCAGCATCGGCGTTTCCACTTCCAAAAATCCGTTTTCGTCCAAGAATTTTCTAATTTTCTTGATAATTTCCGAGCGCCTTACAAATTTATCCCGAGTTTCTTTGTTCAAAACCAAATCCAAATATCTTTTTCTGTATCTTTCCTCAACGTCTTCCAACCCGTACCACTCGCTTGGCAATGGCAAGAGAGACTTAGAAATAATTTTCCACTTTAAAACCTCCAAAGTTTTTTCACCCTTTTTTGTCAAAAACAAAGTTCCCGTTGCTTCAATAAAATCACCCAAATCAATATTTTCTAAGAACAACTTATAATCTTTCTCGCCAATTTTATCCTTTCTCAAAAAAATCTGAATTTGAGCTGAGCCATCTTCAATATGGCAAAAAGTAGAGCCGCCGTGTTCGCGAATTGAACGAATCCTGCCAACGAGTGTTATCTTTCTGGCCTTTAATTTATTAAAATCATCTATTGCTTGCTGATTCGTGTGCGTACGCAAAACTTCAGCTGGATAAGGATTTATTCCGGCCTTTTTTAAATTTTCCAGTTTTTTCAATCTTATTTCTCTGATTTTATTTAAATTGTCTATCATGGTTTTATGATAATACATTATTACCCCTTGTCTTTCATCGCATCTTTTATTGTTTTCCGCAAATCTTCTGCGTCAATTTCTATTTTTTTCTTTTGAAATGATTGGGGCTGCTGTTCTGTTGCTTCTTTTGGGGAAATTGGTTTGGATTCCCTTGCTTTTTGCAAACAAGCCGAACAATAAACAGGCCTTTTCCCGTCCGGCTGAAAAGCAACGCTTGTTTTTTTCCCGCAATTAGAACAGATTGCATCGTATTTTTTTCTTCTTTCTTCTTTTTCTTCTCTGACTGTCTCACTCCACTTCGCAAGCTTTTCCTCTATCTCTTCTTTGGGATTGGTATACCTTTCCTGGGATAATTTAATGATTTTATCCTTATTTGACTTTTCTGATGCGGGACAAGGCGGCAAAGTCGTGGCGCTGAAAGCTTTTGATGCAGCGCCATCTATCATTAATTTAAGGTAAACGTTATATTTGTCCAAATTTACCAAATCATCAATTATAAATTCCGGCATAAATTCTTTTTCCAAAAACTCGGCGTCAACCGCGCCAACCCTAAAAGTTATCAAAGTACCGACATTGCCGAAAATAGCGTCCCTGACTTTTGTACTTTTGCCTTTGTCTGTCATTTCGTCAAGCTGGGCAATATATTGATGGGCCAAAATCAGGCAAAGATGGTATTTCCTTGCTTCTGACAAAATACTGGCAAAGGCGTCTGTTGCAAAATTCTGAAACTCGTCAACATAGAGATAGAAATCTTTTCTTTCTTCTTCTGGCACGTTCACTCTTTCCATTGCCGCTAACTGCAATTTCGTAATAATTAAAGCGCCTAATAAATTACTTGCGTCTTCCCCGACTTTCCCTTTTGAAAGATTAACTATTAAAATTTTGCTTTGGTCCATTATGTCCCGCATATTTATGGATGATTTGACTTGGCCGATAATATTTCTGATTAAGGGCGTTGATATAAATTGACCAACTTTATTTTGAATCGGCGCCACTGCTTCTTCTCTGAACCTGTCCGGATATTTGGCAAATTCGTTTATCCAAAACGACTTGATTGCCGTGTCTTTTACTTTATCCACGACTTTATCCCGATAATCCCTGTCAGCCAACATCCTGTTAATCCCCAAAAGTGTTGTTCCCGGATATTCCAAAAGGGCCAAAATAGTATTATATAGAATATATTCCATTCTAGAACTCCATAATCCGGCCCAGATCTTCTTGAAAGCGCCCATTAAACCCGAAGCTGCCAAATGACGGTAATCCTGCTCCACATTTTCCATCACATTAAAAGCAATGGGGTGCTCTGCGTCTGCTGGATTAAAATAAACAACATCATTTACGCGATTTGAAGGCACAAAGTCAAGCATTTTCTCGGCAAATTCGCCATGAGGATCAACAACAGCAACGCCATAGCCATTTTGGATATCCTGAATAACCATATTTTCCAAAAGAACGGTCTTGCCTACGCCGGTCTTTCCTATAATGTATACATGATGCCTTCTATCGTCTTTTTTGATTCCAAATTTGGTCCGCTTGTTGCGGAAATTTGTTTCCCCTACAATTGTAATTCCTTTGTTTTCCATAAATTAAGCAGTTGGCAATCTGGCTGGCGGACCGCCTTTCTTGGCTTCAATTCTTGGAATTCTCTCTCCTTTGACAATTTTAATCGGTATATGAAAAATTGTCGCCAGTTCTTCTGTGTTAAAAACGAATCCTCTTTTTTCAAATTTTTTAAACGGGAAAAAACGTCTTTTATACCAACTGATAAAAAATCTTTTCTGGCCTGGCTCTCTCCTTTTTTTGAAAATTCTTCCATGGCCGGGGATAACCATTTTGTTCGGCTTAAAACCATTGAGGTTTTGGGTGTTGAATTGTTTGAAAAATCCGCCCAAAGAAGCTGTCTTATCTTTAGAAAAAACGTCTTTATGGCCCCAATACATATATCGGACAACTGTCTTAAAGCCAAGCTTAGCAATGTTTTTTTCAATAGACAAAACAACATCTTTTTCGCCCGGGCTCAAATAAGCCATTGCCTCGTTAACTTTTTTTTCCTCTTCTTTGATTTCACCTGTCTGGCCCATTATAAAATCAATTACTCCTTTTATGAATTCTGAAGCCCAATTTTGAGTTTCCGCAATTATCAAGGAACCGGTTTTTTTGTCTTCTTTGACCTCTCTTCCCATAATCTTACTTACTAATTTTTCACCGTCTTTTTTCCAAGTATCGTCTACTGGATTTATTAAAATTTGCATCCAGACATGTTCATCTTGGCTCAAACTGCTTAGAAATTCAAAAAGCCCGGCAATTGGATCGTTTCTTTCTTCTATTTCTTTTTCTTCAAAAAACACGGGATAAGTCCTTATGGGATAAGCATCCGGTTGCGTCAAAAGCAATTCCGTACCCCAGATATCATAATCTTTGTTCGGAATTTCAGCTGGCATTTTTAAAACATAATCATCTGCCTCAAAAATTTCGGCCTCCGGATATTGGGAATAAACAAGCGATTCAACTAAATTTCTGTATTTATCTAATGTCCTTATATGTATATGGATTTCTCCGCTGTCACCAGTAAGCTCAACGCTGAAATAAGGGGAAAACATTTCGCCTTTTATGTATTTGTCCTTAAATTTCAATGTTTTCTGAGTAGCGTGCAGGCCATGAAAAAATTGTTCCATCGCCTTGGGACTTTTTACTGCCTCTTGAGGAAATCTTACTTCCAGTATCGTCCACTTCAAACTTTTAATAAATTCAGAAACGAGATAACTTGTGTATAAAGATTTTAAAATAAAAAAAAGAGCCACCGGTGTTATAATCCACCAATAACTCAACAGTATCTTAAATAATGACCTATAAATTTCTAAAATTTCAGCCACAAATTGATTATTAATAAATGATCATCAATTAGGCAATGGCGTATTTGCCGTCGCCAAGTTTGGCGAATTTTGGAGAACGCTGCAAATTCAAAACTATAGTGTTTGGCTTTACTCTGCGTTGAGCCAAAACTTTATCAAGGATTTCTTTTTTCGTTAATGGCTTTTTGTTGTTTTTTAATATTTTTTCAATCAGTTCTTCAACCGTGCCCGACTCATAACCCCAATCAGCCAAAGCGTATGTTCCCCTGCCAACTAAAACAAATCGCGGATCTTTTATAAGTTCGTTATGGACTGTCTGGACATAAGCCGGCCTATTGGCAAAACCCCATTTGTTTATAAGATCGGTTATTTCCGTAAAATGTAAAGGTTCACCGGTTTTTCTAAGCACCAGATAAGCTCTGTCTTTTACTCCTTGCGGGGAAATTTCCGGCCAGTCAATCAACCCGATTTCACCAAAATTATTTTTTTCAATATCTTTGGCAATATCCAAAATCACGCAAAATAATTTTTCCGGCAAATTAGAGTGTTTTTTTGAAAGAATATTCAATATTTCCGATTCATTAAAAACTTTATTGTTTTGTTTAAAATGTTCCATCAAAAAATCAAGCACTTTTTCCGCTCTGGCCCTGGCTTCTGGATGGGCAATCCAATACGGATTGAATTTAGAATCTTTTATAACTCTTTTATATGAATCTCCCAATGTTAAAGCCAAAAAAATCTGGCCCTTTAAAGAATTGGCTTCGTTTGTTCCTGTTGTCGTGCAATACAAATAATCTTCGCCCATTATGTGGCCATGGTCAGCGAACAAGTCGTCCAAATATTTAAAAACTGGCGCAAAACAAGAAATAACATTGTTTGATTTTAATATTTTAAGCCCCGCCTCTTCAATCTGACGGACTCTTTCTCTTGTTATTTTGTAAATTTTTCCTATTGCTTCAAGGGTTTCTTGATTTCCTGTTTTGATTCCGAATCTGCGCTCAATTATATCTCTGATGCGCGGATTTGTTAAATATAACAAAGCCTTTTCCACTTTTGCGGAAAGGCCCTTTGAAAGTACTGTTTTTCTTGATGTTTTTTTCTTTGCCATATTTTTATATTTTTTAAATTTTTTATAACAATTTAATATAGCATAATAAAATACAGCTGTCAAGAATTTGACTATTTTTTCTTCCCCATCCAACTGACAAGCAAAGAACTAGCTATAAAAAGAGAAGAATAAGTACCGACAACAATACCAATAATAAGGGTCAAGGCGAAATATTTCAATGTTTCTCCGCCGAATAAAAATATAAAAAACAGAACAATAAGAGTGCAGGTTCCGGTGCTTAACGACCTGCCCAAAATCTGATTTAAACTTTTGTTTACAATTTCGGAAAAACTTTCATTGCTTCCGGACGTTGCCAAATTTTCTCTCACTCTGTCAAAAACAATAACTTTGTCATTGATTGTATAGCCCAAAATAGTAAGCAGGGCCGCCACTATTCCGATATTAAATTGAATATTATATATCTTTCCCAAAACCGAAAAAGAAGCAAATGGAATTAAAACGTCAAAAGCGAGAGTGATTATTGAAACCAAGCCGTAATGCCATCCTTTAATAAGCCATGAACTCTTTCTAAAAGCAACCGCGATATAAAATAACAAAGCGGCCAAAGAAATAACAACCAAAATAATTGTTTTCTGGCGAAGTTCTTTACCAATAGTCGGCCCTATGCTTTCAAATCTTTTTTCCTCTATTTTTGAAATTTCCCCTAATTTTGCGAGTATTTGCTGGTGGGTATTTTCATCAACGCTTTTAAATCTCAATATTGCGCCGTTGTTTTCTGTGGGCTGGATAACAATTTCTCCCAGATTTAAAGAATTTAATTTTTCCTGAATCTTGGTGTTTTCCGGCCTTGTTTCAAACGCTATCTCTAAAATACTTCCGCCCGTAAAATCAATCCCCAACTTTAAGCCAAAAATAAATAAACTAACCACACAAGCCAAAGCCAAAAGCCCGGAAAATAAATAATACAATTTATAATGTTTTACAAATTGGATGTTCATAGCCAAATTTTCCTGAATTTTTCTAATCTTGTTCCGGCAAAAACTTTAAGAAAGCTATTTGTGATAAATATTGCCGAAAACATTGAAATCAAATTACCCAAAATTAAAGTCAGGGCAAATCCTTTGACAAAACTCGTGCCGAAAACAAATAAAATAACTCCGACTAAAATTGTTGTAAAATTGCCGTCGCGTATTGACGGCCAGGCTCTTTTTGTGCCATCCTTGACCGCGCTAAAAAATTCCTTGCCTTGTCTTAATTCTTCTTTTGTTCTGGAAAATATCAATACATTGGCGTCAACCGCCATGCCCATTGAAAGCAAAAATCCGGCAATACCTGCCAAGGTCAAAGTTACAGGCACTAATTTGAAAACCGCCAAAATCAAAATAACATAAATTATTAAAGACAAAGAAGCAAAAAATCCTGAAAGGCGGTAAAATACAACCATAAAAATCAAAATAGCCAAAAATCCGAGAATACCGGCCTTCAAACTTTCTTTTAACGAATCGTAGCCCAATGAAGCGCCCACGCTCTGCTGACTAATCAAGGTTATCGGCACTGGCAACGCGCCTGCATTTAGTCTCTGAACTAATTGCTTTGCTTCTGTAGCGCTGAATTTTCCCGTAATCTGGGCCTTGCCTCCTGATATTTCCTCCTGAACAACCGGCGCGCTGATAGGCACGCCATCCAGATAAATTCCGATTTTTTTGCCAACATTGTTTTTGGTTAATTCGGCAAAAATTTTCCCGCCTTCGTCGTTAAATTCCAATCCCACTGTCGGTTCACCTGTTGTTTGATTAAATTCCAATTGGGCTCTTTTTATAAACCTACCGGTAAGAGATGTTGACTTAAAATAAGGATCTAGTTTTAGGGCCTCTTCGTCTCCTGCTTCTTGTTTCTTTAAAATATCGTCTGTTTCTGCTTGCGTTTTTTCCTCCTTGAATTCCAAATAAGGTGTTGCTCCAATCATTCCAATTGCCTGATTAATATTTTTGACTCCGGGCAATTCAACGATTAATCTGTGCGACTCCCCTGTTCTATTTATCTGGACAACCGGTTCTCCTACTCCGAACAAATTAACTCTTCTTTCAATAACATCTCTGACTCCGTCCATTGAAGCACCTCTATCTTTCGCGTCAATATTTTTTAAATCCGCTTCATATATTAATTGTGTGCCTCCTTGCAAATCCAATCCCAATCTAAATGGCAATTTATAAAAATGGGGCAGGCCTATTCCGATTTTATTATTTATAAAATCAGCTGCCTTGTCCCATAAAACCGGATAATCCAAGCTCCCGGCCAGAATCGCCAAAACAAAAATTCCCAGCAATAATAGCCGGACTTTGTTTCTTTGCTTTCTTAAATAAGAACCCTTTTCTTCTGTTGAATTTTTTTTCGTAAAAAATAAACCCATACAATAAAAAATTTTCAATTTCTAATTTTCAATTTTCAATAAATTTTCAAACAATCTAACTTTAAACTATTAGTGTAAAATAAAAAAAATAATTTGTAAACCCCCACACCAAATTTTGGTGGTGGAGATAAATAATTTTAATCTTTTGACTTGACCCCGTAGTGAATTTTGGACTGCTCCAATCCAAATCGGAGCAAATCAATAAAATTAGTCCAAAATCTACTACGGGGTTGACAAAATATATAGTTGTGATATAATGATAACAGCGTTTAGGAGGCGCTAAAAATGAGTACATTCAAAAAAATCGGAACGGTTTTTTGGGTTTTGGTGTTGGTGGCGATATACGCCAATGCAGGATACTGGCTCGGACAGATCCACCAAAATGCCCAAGGCCAAGTGAATCCCAGTATTCTGGATTCGTTCTTTTTGGGACCCAACAGGGCTCTCGAAGCAACGGCGGGAGACCTTACGCCATTAGTCAAAAGCATCATTTTCACGGTCTTGTGGCCACTTATCCTAGCATTCTTCAGTTCGGTCTGGCTGATATATTTTATGTTCTGTGGAGGACTGTTTAGGACCATTGGCCTTGTTCCCTCTCTTCTGGCCGTGTCGGTTGGTATTGCGATTGCAAGAATTTGGTATGTTAATCGCTCCAAAAAAACGAAACCAATCGAGACCTAAATTCAACCGATTCCGAAACCCAAACGGGCCCCGCAGCTGCGGGGCCCTCTTTCTATTTCCCATGACAATGTTTATATTTTATTGGTCGTCCATCGGGATGAGTCGCCCCACATGGGCATGGATCATTACGACCCACCTTCGCTCCGCGCTGCGGAGCTTCGGCGGGCAAGCCTATTCTATTTTCATTATTTGTTTTTTGCCCTCTCAATTCTACTTTCAATAACATTTCAACAATCGCGCTGTCAATTTCTTCCAACATTTTGTCAAATAATCTACGGCCTTCGTTTTTATATTCAACCAATGGGTCGCGCTGGCCATAGGCGCGCAAACGGACGCTGTCCCGCAGACATTCCATTGTTTCCAAATGCTCCATCCATAGCATATCGATTGTTCGCAACATTACAAATTTTTCTATTTTTGGTTTTTCTTCGCCCATTTTTTCGGCTTTTTCCTTGTATTGCTTTAATTCTTCGTTTGCCATTAGTTCCTCAATTTTCTTTTCAAAGTCCTTGTCATCGGCAAATAAAATTTCTTTTCTCATTTTATAAATCGCTTCTCTCTGTTTGTTCATCACATCATCGTATTCCAATAAATGGTGCCTAATATCCAGATTATATCCTTCAATTTTCGCCTGAGATTTTTCAATGGCACTGGAAATCATTTTATTCTGAATTGGCTGGTCATCAGGAATTTTAAGCATATCCATTAAATTTTTTATTTTTTCCGAACCAAAACGCGCCATTAATTCGTCTTCCAACGAAACAAAAAACTGGCTCATTCCTAAATCGCCCTGCCTGCCAGAACGGCCTCTTAGTTGATTATCAATTCTTCTTGCTTCGTGCCTTTCTGTGCCAATAATGTACAATCCCCCGGCTTCACAAACCCTTTGACTCTGCTCAGGGTCTTGGGGATTACCCCCCAAGACAATATCAACTCCTCTGCCAGCCATATTGGTCGCGATTGTCACAGCGCCCAATTTGCCTGCCTGGGCAATAATTTCCCCTTCTTTTTCGTGATTTTTCGCGTTTAATAAATTACATTCAATCCCCTCCCGTTTTAACATTGTTCCCAAAATCTCATTTTTTTCTATTGAAATTGTACCAACCAAAATTGGCTGGCCCGTTGAGTGGCATTCTTTTATTTTCTCAATCACTGCCTTGAATTTCCCTTTTTCATTTTTATAAATAACATCCGACAAGTCATTTCTAATCATCGGCTTGTTGGTCGGAACAGCTATGATATCCAATTTATAAACCTTGTCAAACTCTTCGGCATTGGTCATTGCCGTACCGGTCATTCCTGCCAGTTTTTTATACATCCTAAAAAGATTCTGAAAAGTTATTGTTGCCAGAGTTTTAGATTCTTTTTGGACTTCAACTCTTTCTTTTGCTTCAATTGCCTGATGCAAACCGCCGGAATATCTCCTGCCTGGCATTAGCCGACCGGTAAATTCGTCAACAATAATAACCTCGCCATTGGTTACAATATAATCCTTGTCTCTTTTGAATAAAACTTCTGCGCGCAGTGCCTGTTCTAAATGGTGGACAATTTGGATTCCCCTTTCCTCATAAATATTGCTAATTCCAAGAATTTTTTCAATTTTATCCATACCAGCATTCGTTAAACTTACTGCCCGCATTTTCTCGTCAATCTTATAATCGGTTTCCTTGTTTAATTGCGGAACAATTTTTGCGAATTTCTGATAAAGATTGGCTGATTCAGCATCCGGCGCTGAAATAATCAAAGGCGTTCTCGCTTCGTCAATTAAAATACTATCTACTTCATCAATAATCGCGTAATTAAAAACTCCTTGCGCCATCTCATTCTTATCATAAGCCATATTGCCCCGTAAATAATCAAATCCGAATTCATTATTCGTACCGTACAAAATATCGCAATTATAAGCTTCTTTTCTAGTGCAGGGCTTTAAAAATTCCTGGACCACCTTAAATCCTCCTTTAATATCGCGCTCTTGATCCAAGGCTTTTTGATATTCCGGGTCATAAATATACGAACTTTCGTGATTTATACATCCCACGCTCAATCCAAGAAAATAGTATATTTGCCCCATCCAAACAGCATCTCTTCTGGCCAAATAATCATTTACAGTAACCAAATGCGCGCCCTCGCCAGTTAAAGCGTTTAAATATAAAGGTAAAGTAGCAGCCAAAGTTTTCCCTTCTCCTGTTTTCATTTCTGCAATTCTGCCTTGATGCAAGACAATCCCGCCAATCAATTGAACGTCAAAATGCCTTTGATTTAATGTTCTTTTGGCCGCTTCTCTAACCAGAGCAAATGCTTCAGTCAAAATATCATCAAGCCCTACGGAGGACTGTCCTCCGTAGTTTTCTATTCTTTTTTTGAATTCATTAGTTTTATTTTTTAATTCTTCATTAGAAAAACGCTCGAAATCTTTTTCGAGCTCATTTATTTTTTCAACAATTGGCTGGATTTTATTTAAATATTTCTTATTCGGGTCACCGAATAAGTTCGCGAGTATAGACATAATTACAACGATATTTTGTCTGCACCTTTGGCATACCAGTCAAATTCGGATTTATTGATTATAAATATGGCTTCGGATTTTCCTCCTTGTGATAAAAAGTTTTCAGCAGTTATATTTATCCAACGTAAAATCCCCGTATCCTCGCCTGTCACTTCCAAATCATAAACTTTGGGAGAATCAACAAAGCGGTAAAAGTCGGACGTTATAAAGGCGTCCCTTGTTGTCGGAGTCACTGTTTTAACGTCTTTCCATGTTCCTAAGTGCTTATACATATTGAAAATAGCAGGATTAAGGAATAATCGCTTATAACCATACTGGTTTATTATAAAAATATCAAAATCACCCTGAGCCCTGATTAAATCCCCTTCTTTAAGACCAAAATCCGACGGCTTCGGCAATTGGCTTGGTTGGGGTTGTGGCTGGAGAGGCGCTACTGGTTCTTGAAAAATTGTGGTTGCCACAGAAAGAGTAAATGGAACGCTTGGTTCATTACTGCTAAACCCGCTCTTTTTGAATTGGTCAGAAACAATTATTGTCACTGAATTAACATCGGTTTTAAAATCTGGTATTTTAAGAACGCCTTTTTGGCCGGATAACGGCAAAAACCCGATAACCACTGGCTTTGAGCGGTAATTAACAACATAAATCACATTAAAATTAGCGCTGTTTATGCTTCCTTCAAATTCTATTTCCAAATCTTTGGTTATTGTCCCGCTGTCCTGCCTGTTTAAAAAAGAATACCAATAAGGCGCCCAATCTTTCATGCTTTGCATTATATTTATAACACTGGTTGAAACAATGCTGTAGTTAATTGGGGAAACATGGATGGTCCCTTTTAAATAAGGATTTTGATAAACATATCTTGAATCCTGCAAAGCGCTGCTATTTAAGTGGCTTGCTATAAGCCAATTATTAAACACTTCTGAAAAAGTTAGATTATAGCCCTTGTCGCGCAATGCCTGCTCAACGCTAGCAATGCCTGTTTTGTTATTTTGTATCATTGTTAAAAAAATGTCTTCGCCAAATTGTTCTGCCAGATAATGGCCGAAAATATTCACAGACGGGTAATCAAATCTCTCGCCCTTCCATTCTGTCAAAGAATCAAAAGGATTTGCCAAAAAATCATCCACTCTTCTCTCTAAGTTGGTATTGGAATATTCGCTGTCAAAGCCGGCAGCGGTTGGCGCGTATTCGCTTCGTAATTCATTAAGCCAAACTTCTTCTTTTATCGCTTGCATCCTGTCTTTTTGATTCCAATTTATCATATGCTGGAATTCATGGGCCATAAAACTGTCAATCAAGGGATTTGCAAGTTGAATAATGTTTACATAAATTATTTCTCTTTCGTTTGAATTTGCTACTTCCGTTTCCAAATATTCGTCTCTTTCATTAAAATATCCACCAGCAGTTGATTTTAATTTAGTCAATAAAATCGTTATTTTTTCATCGTTATCAATGCCCGGCTTCCATTCCGAACCAAAAACATATCGCAAAGCAGGATAAGTTTTTTCATCAAAATCTCTTGCCATTACACTCACATAATCCATATAAGAAGTTTGCTGACTGGAATCAAGCGTCTGCCAGTATTCGTCTTCTATGAAAATATAAGCGTTTGTTGAGGTTTTTTTCAGGGTGGCAGAAATTTGAGTCCTGTTGTTTGAATCGTAGCTTTGGTCAACAAAAAAATTAATTTTATCGCCTACTTCCGCGGCCAAAACAGCTGAATGTAAAATGATAAAAAGCCCGCTTGAAAAAAGCAAGGTCAATAATAATTTTCTTTTTTTATACAGAAAAATCATAACTATTAATTAAATTATAACATAAAAAATAAAAAGGCAACATAAAACAAATGCCCGAAAGGAACCTAGAAAGTTTAACCCCAATACTATGTGTTGAATGGGTACTGGTTCTAGGCTCCTTTCGGGCCACAACCAAAGTTGCGATATTATAAGTATAAAATCTTTTAAATGGCCGTGTCAAATCCAAAAAGAAAAGAGGCCTCGACATAAAGCCAGAGGTCTCTCTTCCCATAGTCTTGAGGTTCCCTTACGGGATCCCCATTCAACGTATTATAAGCGTAGCAAATAGAAAATCACTTGTCAATGGCTTTAAAAATAAATTTTTCCAAGCCGTCTTCTATGGAAACTTTTGGGTTAAATTTAAGCAGTTTTTTGGCCTTAGATATATCGGCTAATGAGTGTTTTACGTCCCCAACCCTAGCAGGTTTATATATTGGCTGAACATTGGTTCCCAGAAAATGGTTTATTAATTTCAAAATTTTATTAAGAGGAGTTCTTTTATTACAGGCAATATTTATAACTTCTCCCGAAACATCCGAAAAAGCTGCTAAAATATTTGCCTCAACAACATTATCCACATAAGTAAAATCTCTTGATTGTTCGCCGTTGCCATAAATAATTGGTCGTTTTTTCTGAGTCACAGAAGAAATAAATTTTGGAATAACTGCGCTATATTGAGAATTGAGGTTTTGATTGGGACCAAAAACATTAAAATAGCGGAGACAAACGGTAGGTAAATTATAAATTTTATAAAATATTTGGCAATACTTTTCTCCTGTATATTTTGAAAGCGCGTAAGGAGATATCGGCTCCACTGGTTGATTTTCATTTTTGGGTAATTTTTTTGAATCTCCATAAACCGAGGAAGAGGATGAATAAACAAACTTTTTAATGTGACCCTCATCGCGCGCGGCAACTAACAAATTAAGAGTACCGGAAACATTCGATTCATTGCTGGTTATTGGATCCTCAACCGATCTCTGGACAGACGGAATAGCAGCTAAATGAAAAATATATTCTATGTCTTTTGTTATTTTTCGACATGTATTTAAATTTCTCAAATCACCCTTAATAAACTCGAAATTATCATAATTTAAAAATTCTTTGATATTCTCCTTTCTCCCGGTTGAAAGGTTGTCAACTACTCGAACATCATGGCCAAGTTTTAACAATCGTCCAACTAGATTGGAACCGATAAAACCGGCTCCGCCGGTTACTAATACTTTTTTAGGTTTCTCGTCCATATTTATCTAATAAACCTTTTTAAATTTATTGTCAAATAAATTTAGCGGTCTTTTTCCCCGTTGTCAAATCTTCTCAATTCATTGTTAATTTCCTCAACAATTTTCAACAATTTCATTTCTGCTCCCAATTTATCTCCGAAATGGATAAGAGTCTTAGTGTCCTTGGGAAGACAAGCTCCGCCATAACCACGATATCCTTTATGAAAAATTTCTAAATGACTTCTACCTATTCTTTTATCGGCTGCTGCGCCCTCCATTACTCTCTCATAATCAATATTCAACTTCTGGCATAAATCGTATATTTGATTGGCAAAAATAACCTTGGTTGAAAACCAGCAATTGCCGAAATACTTGATCGTCTCTGCCTCGGTGACGGGCATTATTCTTTCAAAAGGAGCCAATGGTAGAATCTGTAAAACATCTTTGGCCACATTGTAGCTTTTTTGGGTATAACCCATTATCTGTCTATCGGGATAGCGCATATCCTGATCAGCTGTCTGTTCGGTTAGAAATTCTGGATTAAATAAGATTTTATGTTGCGGATATTTTTTCTGAAATTTTTCGGTTGTGCCGGGAATAATCGTAGATTTTATAACTATAATTTTTCTACCTTTAAGAATTTTAAATGCGTCTTTAATGGCTGAATCATCGAATCCCCTTTTTTCATTAAATGGTGTAGGAACAGATATAAAGACAATATCAACCTTATTAATTTCTTCAGGAGATCCGATTTCTTTAAATTTGTCATAGAGAAAAGGCTTTTTTCCTATTGACTCAAAATATCTCTGCATTGCTCCGCCAACCATACCAATTCCAATAATGCCTATTTTTTTATTTTCTTTCCCCATGTGTTTTTTGTAATTCTATTTTGGCAAAGAATTTATAAATTTCTCTGATTCGTCTTTAAATTCTGGGTTTATTTCAGCTGCTTTTCTGGCTTGTTCTATGGCTAATGCTTTTTGACCTATTTTTGCGTAAGCGACTGCCAAAGAAGCACGGATTTGGGGATTAGTTGGCTGTTCTTCTACGGCCATTTCATAATATTTTACAACGCTATAATAATCACCCACCTTCTCATAAACATTAACCAATCGCATTAAATCAGCAATACTGTTTTTATAACCAGCATAGCCCATTTCCATTGCTTTTTCTACGCGCTCCATTGCTTCTTGATAATTACCAAGATAAAAAGCAGCTATCCCCAAAAACCAATTAGAAATCACTACTTGCGGATTTAAATCATAGGCCTTTTTAAAACTGTTATACGATTCCTGATACTTTTTCATTAAAAGCTGGTCCTGTCCCAATTCATACCAAATTCGTGGGTTCTTGTCGTTTAAAGATATTGCTTTTCTAATAAAGTCCTCGGCTTTTGGACCGGCATCATCCTCTTTACCAACTAAAATAATATATAATCTGCCCGCATAAAGAAGGGGCACTGTATCCATTGGATATTTTTCGATATTTTTTTGCACTTCATTCGTCGCATAATGAATCAATTCAGCATTTAATTCTTTGTTTTTCTGACGCAAAGCCTCGGAATATTGAATAACGAAAGTGGCTAATTTATGCCTTATCTCGTAGGCGCCTTGAGAAGTCTTATAACTAAGCGCTTCCCTGTATTTATTCATTACTTCTTGGGCGTTTCCTTGTTGACCGGCAATAATAGCTCTTGTGCAGGCATAATTTGCCCTGGCTGGTTTTATGTTTATAAAATAAACAGCGATTAAAGCAAAAAACATTAATACAATCATTAAAAACACCGAAGGATTGACAATCGCCTCTTCTTTTGCAATGTTATCTTCTGTTTCTTTTTTGGTAATAAAACTTATATAACCCGCGACCAAAAAGAATAATAAATAATTGGCAGAAGTGTCGAAAATAAAAAGATTTTGGCTAAAATACGCTATTGTCATCGCCCCAAAAATCCCCAAATAAATTTTATCAATTCTTTTTTCTTTGTACGTTTTTATTAATAAATAAAAAATGGCAATAAAGATAAATAGATAACTCGCAAGCCCGACCACGCCCATTGTTGAAAGCACTTCCAAAACCATATTGTGAGCTCTATCCCAAATTGTTTCCGAACCAAATTGAGTAAAATGACGAGAATCAAAATATTTTGAATGCAAAAACGTAAAATTCTCCGGACCCCAGCCGAAAATCGGCCTTTCTTTCCAGCCCTTTAAAGCGCTGTTCCAAGACCAAAGGCGGGTATTCATTGTGGAAGTATCCGAAAAAACATTAGTTAATCTTTGCAGCCACGCGGTATTTTTCACCCAAGATTGATTCCTATTTGCAACAACAATAAAACCCAAGGCCAAAAAAACAATTATAGCAACAATTAAATAAGTCTTTATTTTTTTGCCGGACGAAAAAAATATATAAAATATTGCCAAAAGCAATAAAGAAATAAAAAACGAAAAAACCGCGCCTCTTACAGCTGTCATAAACAAAATAGGAATACCCAAAATCAAAACAGCCGCATAAAAGCCCTTTTCTTTTGCCTGAATATCCTTTCTGATTAAAAAGAAAATCGCCAAATAAATGATAAAAAGAAGATATCCAGCAAACAAAGCAGGATTGCCGATTGTACCGATCACTCTTTCGCCATGCTGCCAGCCGACAAAAAACTTGCTTATTAAACTTTTTGATTCTTGTGTTGCTAGCGCCAATCTCTGGCCATAACCAAAAAGAATTGAAAGAAAACCGACCAAAACAGATAATTTCAATATTTTTTCCCAGTCCTTTTTTTCTTTTATGATGCTTATTAAAATCAGAAAGTAAAACCAAAAATGGACAAAGCTTATTATACCGCCCATTCTTTCAAGCGAACCCCAAATACTGTTATAGAAATTAACTCCGATTACACCAGTAAAAATATAAAGAAAAGCAAAAACAGAAATACTTACAACCATTAATGTCCACTTGGGTCTGTATTTTTTGTCAATTAAAATTAGAAGAATATAAAAAACCGCCATTATCTCAATTAGAGACCTAAATACAATTACTTTGCCAAAATGGAATGGCGACAAATATTGGGAAAAAATCACCAATGGTATAAATAGAGAAATAAAAATCCCCCAGCGGAGTATCTTTAAATAAGTATTAGAGTTCATATTGTCTATTATTATATTTATAAAATCTATTGTCAACCGACTTAATTTGAGATAAAATAAAAATACATGAAAACCAAAAAATACATATTGATTCTGGGCGATATAATAATATTATACGCTTCTTTAATTATTGCCCTTGCAATCCGTTATAGAGGATTTGATTTCAATATTTTTGAAAGCCATTTAATACCCTTCTCTGTTTTGTATTTGATTTGGCTGATTGTGTTCTTTATCCATGATTTGTATGATTTGGATGTTGCGAAAAACAATGTTAATTTCTCTTCTGCTTTAATAAGGGCGCTTTTCATAAATGGATTGATTTCTGTTTCATTTTTCTATTTGGCGCCTCAGTCATTATTCGGCGCCCTTACTCCAAAGACAAATCTTTTTCTGAATATTTTAATTTTCGTAATTCTTTTTTATGGCTGGAGACACCTCTTTAATTTTCTGCTCGGTTCCTTAAAAATAAAAATGAATGCCGCGATTGTCGGCTATAATCCTCAGGCAATTGAACTGGCAAAGGAAATAATAAAAAGCCCGCAAATAGGATACAAGCTTAAATTGTTAATAAAAAACAGCGAACCAGTTGATAGAACCGAAATACCTGAAATTAAAATAATTCAGGGATTGAAAAACCTAAAGGAGATACTTGAGCAGGAAAAAATAAACATTGCGATAATCAGCCCGGAAGTATATCAATTTCCCAACCTGATACAAAATCTTTTTGACTGCATAAGATACAAAATTGATTTTATCAATCTTGCCGAATTCTATGAGAATTTTACCAGAAAAGTGCCACTTAACGCTATTAATCAGGTTTGGTTTTTGGAAAACATTTCGCAGGGCAAAAGAGAGTTTTATGAAATATCCAAAAGAATCTTTGATTTATTTTTTGCTATTGTATTGTTGATAATATCGCTCCCCTTTTGGCTGATTATCGGATTAATTGTAAAACTTGATTCAACGGGCTCTATTTTTTACAGGCAAACAAGAATAGGACAACAAGGAAAGCCGTTTGTTCTGACAAAATTTCGCTCAATGGGAAAAGACGCGGAAAAAGACGGGCCAAAAATGGCGCAGAAAAATGACCCGAGAATCACAAAATTCGGAAAATTTTTAAGAAAAACACGGATTGATGAACTGCCCCAATTATGGAATATCATAAAAGGCGAAATGAGTTTTGTCGGCCCAAGAGCAGAAAGACCGGAATTCCATCAAGAGCTAAAAGAAAAAATTCCTTTTTACCAAGAAAGATATTTGATAAAGCCGGGATTATCCGGCTGGGCGCAAATAAAATATGGCTACGGTTCGTCAGTTGCGGATAATTTTGAAAAAGTTCAATATGACCTATACTACATCAAAAATCGTTCATTTATTTTTGACTTAAGTATAATTCTTAAAACAATTAACATAGTCCTCCGCGGAGGAGGCAGATAAAAATATGAAAAAACAATTATCAATAGTGGTTCCGGTCTATAATGAAGAAAAAATAGTTGGCCAAGTGATTGAAGATTTGAAAAGGGAATTAATTAAAATTTCTGATTTGGAATGCGAAATAATAGTAATTAATGATGCCTCGACCGATAAAACCAAAGACGCCTTAGAGCATATAACGGGGATACAATTAATCAACCACGAACGAAACAAAGGATATGGCGCCTCCTTAAAAACAGGAATCAAAAACGCAAAATTTGAATGGATTCTGATTATTGACGCGGACGGAACATATCCTGTAAATTCTATTCCCGAATTGTTAAACTATGTTCCGGAATACGACATGATTATTGGCGCCAGAAAGAAATACAGACCAATTTTGGGAAAACCCGCAAAATGGTTTTTAAACAAATTTGCCAGTTATTTAACAAATACAAAAGTCCTTGATTTAAATTCCGGAATGAGAATATTTAAAAAGGAAATTCCGCTCAACTTTTGGAATTTATTTCCGGAAAGATTCTCTTTTTCCTCTACTCTAACCATGGTATGTTTAACTAACGGCTACTCTTTAAAAAATGTCAAAATAGATTATCTGAAAAGAAATGGGAAGTCCAAACTCAGACCAATTAAATCGTTTAAAAACTTTACCGGACTAATTATGAAACTGGCATTGTATTTCGGACCGCTAAAAGTATTTTTGCCTATTAGTTTTGTGTTATTTACCGCTGGAATAATTATATTCGTCTATAGCATTATTTTTATGCCGAAAGCATTAGACATGACAACTGCGATATTTATAATATCGAGTATTCAAGTACTGATAATTGGATTAATAGCTGATTTAATTGTTAAGCTTTATAAAAAATGAAAATACTTTTAATTAATCCTCCGTTTTTGAATTCAATTGAATCCTGTCTGCCAAAAACAATTGAAGAAGGACGAGGATTTATCCCGCCCCTGGGTTTAATGTGTATAGCTGGTTATATTAAGAAACACACTGATTATGAAGTTGAAATAATTGATAGTTCAGTAGAAAAATTAAATTACAATAAATTAAAAGAAAAAATAGAAAAAAGCAAACCGGATATGGTGGGAATTACAGCTATGACTTTTACACTTATAGATGCCATTAAAACTGCCGAGCTTGTAAAAGAAATCAACCCGAAAATAATAACGATTGTGGGCGGACCGCACCCCACCATTTACCCTGAAGAAACGATAAAATTTAAAATTTTTGATTTTTGCGTCGTGGGAGAAGGCGAAAAGCCGATTTTGGAATTAATAAAGAATATCGATAGCTGGAAAAAACTTAAAGAAATCAAGGGACTTGTCTTTAAAGATAAAGAAAGAATAGTAAATAATGGACAATCAGAATTTATTAATAATCTTGACGACCTACCGTTTCCTGCGCGCCAACTTGTTCCTTACAAAAAATATTTTTCTTCAATCTCGTCAAACTTTCCCATTACAACTATGTTTACAAGCCGCGGTTGCCCATATAAGTGTTTGTTTTGCGATCGACCGCAGCTCGGCAAGCTTTTCCGCGCCCGTTCAGCAAAAAATGTTGTTGATGAAATGGAAGAATGCGAAAAAATGGGAATAAAAGAAATATTTATGTATGACGATACTTTCGGAGTTGATAGGCAAAGAGTTTTGGAAATTTGTGATGAAATATTAAAAAGAAATTTAAAAATTGCCTGGGATGTTAGAACAAGAGTAAACACGGTCGATGAACAAATTTTGTCAAAAATGAAACAAGCTGGCTGCCAAAGAATTCATTATGGAGTAGAGGCTGGTACTCAAAAAATATTGGAAGTTCTAAGAAAAGAAATTACATTAGAAATGGTTGAAAAAACCTTTAAATTAACTCAAAAAATAGGAATAAAAGCAGAGGCCTATTTTATGATCGGCGCGCCCAGTGAAACAAAAAAAGACGTTCTAGAAACAATCGAATTCATGAAAAAAATTAACCCCGATTACGTTCATATAACCATTGCCACCCCTTTTCCAGCCACTGATCTTTATCGATTGGGCTTAGAACAAGGGGTTTTGCCTTTTGATTATTGGCAAAAATTCGCAGAAAATCCAACTTCAAGCTTCAAGCCGCTCTTTTGGGAAAAAGAATTATCGCGCGAAGAATTGATTTTATTGCTTAAAAAGGCTTACCGATCTTTTTACTTGCGCCCGAATTACATTTTTAAAAAAATTATTCAACTGAAATCCTGGAAAGATTTGCTTAAAAAGGCGAAAGCCGCTTTAAAACTGCTTAAAATATAATGATAAAAAACTTTCCTAAAATAAGCATTATTATTCCTAATTATAATGACGCGCAAACATTGTCTTCGTGCCTTGAAGCAGCCCTTAATTCAGATTATCCCAATTTTGAAATTATTGTAGTAGATGATAAAAGCACTGACAATTCTATTGAAATTATTAAAAAATTCAACGTAAAATTGTTAGTCCATGAAAAAAATCTTCGTCAAAAAGCACCAAGAAATATGCAAGGTTAATTTATCAAAACATTCCATAGATTTTGAAACCAAATATTTTGACTCTTATCCCCTTCCGTTTAACGATGATGAATTTGAAACGATTCTAAGCTTTGAAACAATTGAACACTTGCCAATCCAAAAATTTTTGTCCAAGAATTATATAGAATATTAAAACCAGGAGAATATTTGGTTCTGACAACCCCGAACATTTTGTGGGAACCAGTTCATTGGATTGCGGCTATAACCAACAAACACCACAGTGAGGGCCCTCATCGCTTTATTGGGCACAAGAAAATAAAAAAATGGCTTAAGGGGACCGGATTTAAAATAATAAAACAAAAAACCTTTATTTTAATACCTGGTGGACCTAAAAAAATAATTAAATTTGGCGAAAAACTGGAAAAAGTTCTACCAAATTTTATTATTACCTTGCTCGGCCTAAGAAGAACTTACATTTGCCAAAAGTCTAACCCTAGACTTTAAACTATGTCTTAAAAAAAATGATATCAAATTTTCTCCAAAAAATAATTTACTGCCCAAATTGCCAAAAAGAACTTTCAATTAAAAAAGACACGCTAAAGTGCCTAAATTGCCAAAAACAATATCTTCTTGTAGACAATATTCCAATATTTTTGGATATAAATTTAAAAAAATATAAATATCTAAAAAATTTACCAACAGAAAATCCTTTTCAATATGCTCTCCATTTCTGGCTGTATAAAAAATATATTGTTAAATATCTAAAACCAGAACCTGAAAATATCGTTCTAGACATCGGTTGCGGCTTAGGACACTGCTTGAATTTTTTAACTAAATTTTCTGAAAATTTAGTTGGCCTAGATATTGACCTCCCCTCTCTTATTTATGCCCAAAAAACAACTGGCGCTAACTATGTTTTGGGAAAAGGAGAAAAAATGCCATTTAAAGATAATTCTTTTGATAAATTAATAAGTTTTAATATTCTAGAGCATATCCAAAATGATACATTAGCAATCGAAGAAATAAAACGAGTAGGAAAAAATGGGGCTACTGTTCTAGTAATGGTACCTTCACTAGAAGGACCGAGAAGTCAATCAAAGTTAAAAAAATTAATGCACACCGAAGAAAGCGAAAATGAAAGGCATTATCGTGACGGTTACTATTTAGAAAATATCAAAAAGCTGCTAAATGAAAAAGGGATTAAAGTCGTAAGAGCGCACTATACAATGTTTATTTTTGCCGAGCTCTTTACCGAATTTACTAAAATTTTTTACACAAAAAAACAAAAAAAATATCAACGCCAAACCGATCTGTTCAAAGTTGCTGACAGTAAATTATTCTCTATCTACAAAAGATTTATTCCGATAATAGGAAAATTGGCCTTGCTTGAAGATTGTTTATTTTCTGGTTCAAAAAAGGGACATGCATTAGTTATTAAAGGTGAAATCCAAAAATAACAATGAAAAAATCTATTAAGTTTTTTAATAAATATCTTTTTCTTCTTGGATTAATCCTCTTTGCTTTAATTCTCTCTAGGGCTGATCTCGGAGAGATTTTTCAAAATATAAAAAATATTAATCCCCTTTATTTAATCCTGGCTATGCTGATGACCGTCCCAACGCTCTTTAATAAAACCCTTTGTTGGAATTACATTAAAAGACAACAAAGAATAAAATACAGTTTAAAAAACTCGTTTCTAATGTATTGTAGTGGATTATATATTGGTCTTCTTACTCCTGGCAGATTAGGAGAAATAGCAAAAGCCCTTTATCTAAAAAAGGATGGCTATTCAATGGGAAAATCCCTGGTTAGCGTTGTCTTGGATAGATTAAGTGATTTTGTTTTCCTTTTGCTTTTCATATTTTGGGGCTCGGTATTGTTCTTTACTGTTTTTCAAAAAACAATTTTAATTCCAGTTCTATATATGACAATAGTCATTGCTTTATTCCTAATATTCCTAAAAATTGGCCTGATTAAATGGGTTTTAAATAAAATATTTCGGATTTTTATCCCTTTAAAATACCAAAAGTCCTGGCAAATCAATTTCCAGGACTTTATTAATGACCTTAAAATTTATAAATTAAAACATTATTTGATTATATTTCTTGTCACAGCTTTCTCCTGGGTTTTTTATTACTTACAAATGTATGTTCTGGCAAAAGGAGTTGGTCTCAATATTCCATTTTTATATTTGGCTATCTCGGTTACAATTGCGGGATTTATAACTCTTATCCCAATATCCATTTCTGGCGTTGGGACGCGGGATGCTGCCCTGATTATACTTTTCTCACCTTTTTTAATAGCTAAAGAGCAAATTATTGCCTTTTCTGCTTTAATTCTTTTAATGGTTATTTGGGGGGCGTTAATAGGATTGATTTGCTGGCTGATAAAACCTCTCAAAATTCATTCTAGAGGATGAGCTTATCGAACTAGATTCATAAAAAAGCTTTTATTTTCAGAAACTTGACCCATATCAATTTCTAATGAACTAGAGGCAACATTAATCACATCGACGCCCTCTGCTATTCTGTTAGATAATTCATCTGAATATCCCAAAATATATTTTACCCCAAAGGATTCAAAGGCCTGTTTTATTTTCCCTTCGTTTAAAAGCTTATTCAGAGTTGAATCCCTGAAAACTACAAATGATTTATCGGTTAAATAATTTAAAGTATCTGCTTGGCCGGGAAAATCCTCGGGTATAGCAATTACATCTGAGTCTCCGATATCAAACTTCTTAATTTCTTGAGTATAAGTAAAACTTCTTGGCATAAAATCTCTATCATATTTTCTTCCCAAAACTACGTGGTTTGCCAATAGTAGATGATATAAAATCAAACCAATTATTATTACATCTAAAACAAATGCTTTTCTGCCTTTTATTTGAAAATGATTTTTTACTATTTGAAGAATATAGAATAGCCCTAAAACAATTCCTAAAATAATCGGCCAGATAAAATCCATCATATGATTTCTGCTCACTAAAGTTACAAACGAAAAAATAAACAAGGAAATACCAATCCAATAAATAAAAAGTTTGTGAAGAAAACTATTCTTATTTTTTAGATAAACTATGCCCAAAATCCATAACAATAAAACAATCGGTCCTCCAAAATCTTCTAATGAAAAAAATCTGGACAGATGGTGGGATAAAATATAAAAACCAACTTTAACTCTTTCAAATAAATTAATCTCTACGAAACCATAATTAACCAAATCTTTTTTCATCTGCAGATTTTCTATTAAGCCTAAGTCCTGATTCTTAATTTTTCCCAAAAATTCTTCTTTTTCAAAATAATAAGTATAGGGATCGGGAAAAACATGGGTATAAACAGAAAATACCGACTTTTCTGGAGTTTTAGAGGTAAAAAGGCGCAAATACCTATTTTCTCCGCTTAAAACAGAAGGCAGCCAAAAAACCATTAGCAATATAACAAAGGGAATAAATATATATATTAATTGGAGTTTAAGTTTCTTAAAGGCTAAAAATACGAAAAGAGCAAAAGCAAAAACTAGGGCTATTTCTTTCGATAGCGAGGATAAGGCTAAAAACAAGCCAGAAAAAATAAATAAAAAAGCAGCGATTGTATTTTTAGATTTTTCATCGCCCTTAACTCCCATAAAATAAAATAAAAAAAACAGGGCTAAAAAAATCAAACAAAACTCGTAAGACCCAGAGGAGTCAGTCAATCCCCACCCAAGGGGTAAAAATATATATATTAAAGAAAATACAATCGCTACTTTTAAATTAAAAAGGTGTAAGGTTATAATTGTAAAAAGAACCAGAACCAAAGCGTACAAAATCAATGAAATTAAAATTAAGGTGTTATAATCTGGAATTCCGGTGATTTTAAAAATTTTAGAATAAAAAAAGGACCCAAAATACTCGGATAACACCAAAGAATGACCCTCGCTTTTAATTAGGCTCGAAGCTAGGGTTACATTTAAATTATTCTGACTTGCTAAAACTCCGCTCTGATAGTAATTCCTCGCCATAACAATCTCTCTTGAAATTACTGAAGCTGAATAGCCTTTAAAAATAATCGGCGAATACCAAACGCCAATTGCCAAAAAAAATACTGCCAAAATAAAAGTTACAGTTAATATTTTTTTGTTTAATTTAGTCATTTTAAAATTAATCGGTTATAATTAAGGTATGATTCAAAAAATAAAATCACTAATCATAAAATTTCTTATAAAATCCCAAAGATTTACCGGAACCGATAATATTTATGTTGCCAAGTATGGTTCTTATTTAATGATAGGAGATATTATTAGTTTGGCTGCTGCTTTTCTTCTGTCTATTGCTTTTGCCCGACTCTTACCCCAGGAAACCTATGGCCAGTATAGATATATTTTATCAATTATGGCAATATTAGCCATTTCTTCGCTTCAAGGAATGAATATGGCGATTACCCAGGGCGTGGCAAAAGGACTTGAAGGAGTTTTTCTAAAAGGATTTAAAACCAAATTAAAATGGAGTTTGCTTGGCAGTATTGCCTCAATTGGCGTTGCTATTTATTTTTGGTTTCAGGGCAATATTGAATTTACTCTATCTTTTTTAATTATAGCTGTTTTCCTGCCTTTATTCAAAGGTGGAGAAATTTATCAATTTTATCTAAGTGGAAAAAAATTATTTGGCAAAAGAGTAACTTATACCACCCTAATCCAAATCTTATCTACTGCCGCAATTATATTTACTTTATTTCTAACTAAAAATCTTATTATTTTACTCCTGGTTTATTTTCTCTCTTACAGTATTTTAAGGGTCTTCTTTTTGTTCTGGACAATTAAAAAAATAAAACCTAATCAATTAGACGACCCAAAAACTATTTCTTATGGAAAACATCTAAGTTTTATAGGAATAATTGGACTCATTGCTCAACAAATTGACAGTATTTTATTATTCCATTTTGTGGGTCCAATAAAATTAGCTATTTATTCCTTTGCTACGTTACCGATTGAATACGTAAGGACTCCATTTCAAATAATTCAAGAGCTTGCTCTGCCAAAATTATCCGTCAGGCCAGCTGAAGAAATTAAAAAATCTTTGCCGAAAAAACTTCTGAAATCAACTTTTCTAATTATAGTAGGAATTACAATATACATTATTCTCGCCCCTTACTTCTTTAAGATATTTTATCCTCAATATATGGAATCAATATTTTATTCAAGATTACTGGCTTTCACCTTATTGGTCTTTCCTGTGTCAATGATGACTCTCTCTTTGCAGGCAAAAATAAAAACAAAAGAACTTTACAAAATAAATATAATAAATCCAATTATTAAAATAGCTCTTTTTGCTGTTCTAATTCCCCTTTATGGAATCTTAGGCGTTATAATAGCTATATTATTATCCCAAATTTTCTATTTTTTCCTCGTTTGGTTTTATTTTAAAAAAATGTAAATCTTTTCTAATTTTTATAAACCTCTTTGTAAACAGCTATAGTTTCTTTGGCTGTTTTTTGCCATTTAAATTTACTGACCTGATCTAAACATTTATCTTTAATGTTCTGATAAAGTTTATTATCTAACAACATTTTTTCCATAGCCAATTTCATTTCTTCAATGTTTTCGGGATTAACTAAAACCCCAGCAGAACCAACCATTTCTGGCAAGGAGGAAGTATTTGAGGCAATTACTGGCACCCCACAACTCAAAGACTCCAAAACGGGCAAACCAAAACCCTCAAAAAATGAAGGATAAATAAAAAATTTAGCTCCACTGTATATTTTTGGCAAATCATCATTTGTTATCTTATTAAATTGTTTAACCTGATCATTTATTTTAAGTTCCTTAATAACTTTCTTTACTTTATCAGAAAAATTAACATCTCTTGGTACACCAACTAAAACTAAATTATATTTTTTTCGTAATTCAATGCTCAATTTACTATAAGCTTCTAATAGACCAATGACATTCTTTCGTGGATTTAATGCTCCAACATATAAAATGTAATTTTCTAAATTAAATTTTTCTTTAAGATAGTTTTTATCCAAATTGGGATAAAAACTACTATTTACTCCCTCGTAAATCACCGCAATCTTTTTCTCATCAATATTTAAGGTTTTGATAGCATCATTCTTCGTGAAATTAGAAACAGCAATTATTTTGTTTGCTTTATCTAAAATACTTTTTATATTTTTTTTATAAAAATCCAACGAACTTTTCTTTGCCCAATCAGAATTATGTAAAACCGCCAAATCGTGTAGGGTAACAATACTTTTATATGAACCCTCTACGAAAATCGACGGATCTGAAAAATGAAAAATATCAATCTTATTAAACCTTGAAAAGGCCTTGATCATTGTCTTATTTATACGATCCATAACCTTTGAAGGTATTGGAAACTTCAGTTGGCTGATACAAATCGCTTTCGATTTAAAATTTTTATTATTCGTTTCACGAGGAATTCTACCCAATAAAAAATCATGAAAATAATAATACAAAAAATATTGATTATTTTTATCAATTTTAGCCAAATTATGAATTAATTCCCTGGCATAAGTGCTATTACCACCAATGCCAATTGTTGAAGTGTAATCAAAGCCAACTTTCATATTTTAAATCTACTTACTTCTTTAATGCAAAATAAATTGGTGTGATTTATCCTGTCTGCGGGATACTTTTTTAATAATTCATCTTTAATGATTCTTGTTGCCCCCGCTTCTAAGATATTATACAAACTAAAACCGCAATCCTCTAAAAGCCCCAAAAACTTTCTCGAATCAAAATAAAAATTATTAAGTCCCATTGGCCAAAATTCTGTAAGAATTTTTATTTTTTTATTGTTTTTTATAATACCAGCCATTCCTTTAAGGGCATTCCCCTCAGCGCCTTGAATATCCATTTTAACAAAATTAATTTTATCTTTATAATCCTTTAAAAAATCATCCAAACAAACAACATCAACCATAATAGATCTTCGATTTTCACCAGAATCATAAATTCTATGATCACCTTTATTGTTTTCCGACAAATAAAGTTTTGTTTTTCCATTTTTATCAGAAACAGCTTTATTTATTAAAACCACATTTTCAAATTTATTTTCTTTCACATTTTTATTAAGCAAAGCAAAATTGTCCGGATCCGGTTCAAAAGCAAAAACCTTTCCATTTTCTCCAACAAGTCCAGCAAAAATTAATGTATAATAACCGATATTGGCTCCTATGTCTATTATAATATCACCTTTATTTATTTGGCTTTTAACCAATTCGGTTTCTATTGGTTCATAAATTTTGTTCTCAATTAAATGAGAGGATATAGTAAAATCTCTTCTATCTATAAAAAACTTATACCCCTGAGCTTTAACAAATTTAGGTCGAAGGTGAGCTTTCAAAAATTCGTGAAGTCGTTTCAATGAAGATATTTTCCCCAAATTAAAACCAGAAAGAAATCCAGCCAGCCTTTGATAAGCCGCAAAAAAATTCTTCATAAATTTATTTATTTAAAACTTTATATATCCTAATAAATTTATCTTCTTCTTTAGCTTCAAATTTTAATTCTAAATCATTATTTAACAAGCATTGTTCTTCTAAGCCCTTCGGCCAATCTTTGTTGACAAACAAATATTTATATTTGAGTTCGTTTAAAACATCGCGATTACAAGTTTTGATTAATTCTCTATATTTAAAAGACAGAGGATTTATAGGATTTGGGACGGCTACATAATTATTCATAGCATAACTTGGTGCTAATCGCTGGGTATAAAATACAAATCTATATGTCTGCGCAATAGAAACCTTCTCTCCAATCTCTTTAATGTCATCGAAGGTTAAAAAAAACTCTTTAATATTGGTATTTTTTTTAACCCAGCGATATGCTTTTGCTTCTGCTAAATCGGGCTTACGGAGCTGGGCCAAAAAACTATCCTCATGTATGGGTACTACGTGTTGCGCATAAAATGGACGCGAAAGTAAAAAAACTATTCCGTCCAAACAAATAATTATTAAAATAATCCCAATCAAATATTTAATAAGCATTTTTTTCTTATAAATATCTCTAACGACCAACAAAAAAATTACCACTATCAATGCCCATATGAAATTAACCGAATGAAATAATCTATTAATTGTATCCTGCCAAAATAGATTAAAAGAAACCGTAAAGGGAACAACAAATGACAAAAAGCTTACTAGAATTAAAAATAAACCCTCTCTAAAATATCGTTTAAGAATAAAAATACTTGCCGGAATAATTAAAAAGTAGATTAGGCCAAAATTCATTATAAAACCCTTGCCGTAAAAAGGTAAGAATTGTCCGTGGTTTAAAAATGCTAAAGGATGCGTGAAGAACGAAAAAACCATAGGCTCACCTATAGAAACTTTTCTCTCAAGAATGTTTCTTAAAATAGTGGTTATAGCACCGCCCTGAACTAAAACTATAATGCCGGTAATGACCAAGATTAACAAAGAACCTTTAAGTAAACGTTGAAATTCTAATTTATTTTTCTGGATTAAATAAAGAACAAAAGGATAAACCAATAAAACAAATGCAATAATTACAAAACTAGTTTCAATGGTTAGAGCTAAAATACTTAAACAAATTATCATTAAAACCGCTTGAGAAAATTTACCAATGTGGTTTTTTGAAAAATAATTCAAAAATATAAAAATAATAGCCAAAAACAGAGCCCATCCTAAAGGAGCCCAAATAAATAAAAGCAAATTTGGCAAAGACTTGGTCAATGCTGGCCCCGCGTCCCATACAGAAGCCAAAAATTTAAAAGGATGTTCAATGGCTTCATGTAAAATAAAGCGTTTAAAAAGCGTTATTAATCCTGGAATAATATAAATAAATCGAAAACTCCCAGCCAACATTGCAACAAGAGCAACCAATAAAGACTTTATATTGTCCCTTGTCATTAATCTTGCGAGTAAAAATATCAACAGAAAAATAACTCCGCTAAATACAAGGGTAACCAAACCCCTGGCAAACCAAATAGGTAAATTTGTTATCTTAAATATTGCCGCGAATAATAAATTTGGCGCATAATGATAAGCCTGATAATTATCCGGGATGTTCAATTCTTTGACCGGAAAATTACCACCGGCTATGGAAGCGGCTGAGGTTAAATGAAATGGTGAAAGGTCGTCTCCTCCCAACAATCTTAGAGACACAAACCCAGTAAGAATCATCAATATTAAAGCACTAACAAAAATCAGAATCGCTTCTTTTTTACTAACTCCCCACTCCAATTTTTCTGCTTTTCTAAAACGCAAAATACATAGAAAAATCCCAACCAATAAACAAAAAATAAAAACTAAGTAAAAATTAATTGTAATGGGTATAAAATAAGAGGATAAATTTAATAAGAAAAGATAAATACTGGTACTAATTATAAAAGATAGAGGCAACAAAACCTCTATCTTTTTTTCTTTAAAAACGAATCTCACAATCTGCCAACCGCAAAAAAATAAACCAAACCAGAAAATTAAATTAAGTATAAAAGTTATCATTTTTTATAAGAAAAAACAACCCAGCGATATGGAAAGGTCTTACCCACGTTATCGGTTATTACCTCAAAGTTATATTTAGATAATAGGTTTCTCAATTCTTCAAATCGTCTTCGGTAACGCCCTCTGTCAAATTTAAATAAAAAATATCCCAATAAATTAATTTTCTTAGGATAAACCACCTCAATTACATAAATATAACCATCTTTTTTGCACATTCTCTTCATTTCATCTACCATTTTTGTTGTTGTCTCGTCGGATACATGGTGAAGCGTGCTTACATTAATAACAAATTCAAAAGTATTATCAGAAAATTTTAAATCTGTGCCGTCCATTTCTAAAAAAGTCCCTTGATGATGTTTCTTGGCATAATTTATATAATCTTTATTTAAATCTATGCCAAAATATTTACAAGAAAATATTGCATACTTGCCAGTGCCACAGCCAACATCTAAAAGATAATCATCTTCCTTGGCTTTTATTAATTCTGATAGATACTGCTTTAATCTTTTATTATTAAAAGAAATAATCTTTGTAATAAGATTGTAGATTCTGGGATTTTCAAAAAATTTATAAAGCCCCATGGCAAATTCCGGTGTCTTTTATTTAATTAATTTTATATTTAATATTTAATCTCCTCAGATTGCTAGCCAGATTAATCTTTTTAATCTTTAACTCTATTCTTTGTCTCTTTAATAATTATTTTCTTTACACAATGAGTTATGATTAAATGAATGTCTTCTGAAGTTTCCATATCATTAATATCCGCGTGTATTGCAAGGTTGGCAATTTTTTTAATTTTTCCCCCATCAAATCCGCAAAATGCAACAGTCTTAACGCTAATGTTATTTGCATATTTTATAGCTTTAACAATATTTACTGAATTTCCGCTACCGGAAATGCCTATAACTAAATCATTCTTTTTTATAAAATTTTTGAGTTGCTCAACAAAAACATCATCATAAGAAATGTCATTGGCAACAGCAGTCAAAGCTGGCATATTATCATTTAAACAGATTACCTTAAACCTTTTATTTAAACCACGAGATACACCCTTAACAAAATCGCCGGCAAAATGAGAAGCGGTGGCCCCACTACCGCCATTGCCAAAAACAAATATGGTACCCCCTTCTTTGTATACCTCCAATAAAAGCTCTGTAAATTTAATTATGCTCTCTCTGTTGAGATTATTAAGAGTCTTAATTATAAAATCAAAATAACTATCTATTTTTGGCTTAATATTCTCCATATTCATCGCCTATATAAATTATCTTAGATCCCTCATTATCAAACTTAAATTTTAATTCCCTTAAAGGAAATAATGCCTTTCGTAATTGGTCTTGGTTTTTTTTCTCGCAATAAAAAAGCAGGAATCCTCCGCCGCCGGCGCCCAGTATTTTACCTCCAACTGCGCCGTTTTTTAGCGCTTTAGTATATAAATCATCAATATAGATATTTGTTATTTTAGAAGCAAGTTGCTGTTTAAACGCCCAATTCTGATGCAGTATATCTCCAAATTTATGAAGATCCCCTTTGTGTAACGTTTCCTGCATCTGAGGTACTAAGCTAACCATTCTTTTTAAAATATTGATTTTATCTTTATTAGATTCTAAATTTTGCTTCTGCTCGGTAAGGATAGAGGATGCCTCCCTGTTTTCCCCAGTATAAAACATAACCAAATTGTCCTCGAGAACCTCATAAACTTCTTTTTTCAAGTGGATGGGTTCCACATTAACCGTTCCATCTGGATTAAATTCAATTATATTCAATCCGCCAAAGGCAACAGCATATTGATCTTGTCTGCCAATGGGTTCTTTTAGTTTGTTAATTTCAATATCACAAGCCTCCTCCGCAAGTCGTTTTTTTGAAACATGTTCTCCAAGCATGGTATACAGATTATGAAGAAGACCTACGGTGAAAGCCGAAGAAGAGCCCAATCCTGTACCGGTAGGGACATCGGCATTTGAACTAATTTCAAGGGCGCCATTAATTTTGAACTCTCTGATAACTTCTTTAACAATCGGGTGTTGTATCTCATTAATATCTGCTACTGTTTCTGTTTTTGAATATTTTATTCTTATCTTATCTTCATCAAAAAAATAATGTGAGGAAATATACATATATTTATTTATTGTAGTACTCAAAACAGCACCCTGGTAGTGACGATAAAAACTTTCCAAATCAGAACCACCGCCAACAAAACTAATTCTAAATGGTGTTTTTGTGACTATCATATTTATTAACTGTTTTTAATTATCGATTTAACGGCCGAATATAAATCATCTGCTTTTTTTGTATTAAATAAACATTTTTCAAATCTTTGCTGATTTTTCTTAATTAATATTGTTTTTATTTTTGCGTTAATTCCGGTTTCCACGTCTCTTTCTGAATTACCAATAATCCAAGAGTTGGCCAAATCAATATTGTATTCTTTTACTGCTTCAAAAATCATTCCTGTTTTTGGTTTTCGGCAGCGACATTCTATTTTTAGCTCTGGCATCTCTCCATCAAATCCTTTTTCGGGGTGATGAGGGCAAAAATAAACGCCATCTAATTTTGCCCCTTTCAAGCCGAGTAGAGTTTCCATTTTTTTGTGTATTTGGTCTAAATCTTTAAAGCTCATAAAGCCCTTAGCAATCATCGGTTGATTGGTGATAACAATTGTCAAATATTCGGATGAATTTATTAGTTTAATAGCTTTTGCCACATTTGGTAAAAGCTTAAAATCGTTTACATCTGATAAATCACCAGGATCATAATTGATTGCTCCATCTCTATCTAAGAAAATAGCTCTTCTTTTGTTCTCTCTATTAAATTGTCTGATTTTGCCACTGCGATAATCTTTCCTAACTTTCGCAAGTCTATCTGGCGTTCCTATATCTTTTAAATATTCAGCAGTATTGTAACCATAAAGGGCTTCTTTCTTAATGATTTTAGGAAATATATCCTTTCCAAAATCCGCCTTTACTCCTTTTTTAATATATTTTAATATCTTAGGTGACATAACATATAAACCAGCATTAACAAGGTTTCTGAAATATTTATTCTCGTCATGGGGTTTTGGATGAAAAGCAATAATCTTTTGATTATTATCAATCTCAACTAAATCACTATCATGGGGGTGGTCATTTGGATGTAATACTGTGGTGCAGACACTGTTTTTGCTTTTATGAAAAACTAGGAGTCTTGCTATGTCCATATCTAACATAATGTCCCCGTAAACAACAATAAAATCCTCCATTAATTTATTTTCTATTTCTTTTAAGCCCCCCGTGGTACCAAGCGGTTTTTTTTCTTTAAAATAAGTAATATTTACTCCAAAATCTTTTCCATTTTTGAAATATTTTTCGATAACTTCAGCCAAGTGACCAGTTAAAATAATAATTTCTTTTATGCCGTATCTTTTTAATAAATTAATCTGGTGTTCTAACACGGACAAACCACCAATTTTTATCATTGGTTTGGGGATTTTTCTGGTTGTTTTTCCAATCCTGGTGCCTTTTCCACCGGCGAGAATCAAGGTCTTCATTTTGATAATTTGATTGTTTCCTCTAATCCTTTTTTAAAAGAGTGTTTGGGATGCCAACCAAATGCTCGTTCGGCTTTTTCATACGAACCATACTCAACATCCTCTTCGTCTTTTCTAAACAAAGCCTGATTAATGCCTACCTCAATTGGCGCATTATTTATCTTACTGATTTCTGAAACAATCTCTTCGGCGCTTATAGCTTTACCGGAACAAATGTTAAATATGGATAAACCAGAACCAATATCTTTTTCTATGGCTAAAACAAATGCATTAATCAGATCCTTAATATAAATATAATCTCTTTTTGCTTTGATATCTCCCAAGGTAATCTCGGTTGATTCCTTAATTTGTTTTAATATGGTTGGCACCAAGAAATTATCCTTTTGGCCCGGACCAAACACGTTAAAAATTCTAAAAATAATTAATGATTTTTCGTCATTTGCATAAAAATCAATCAATCTTTCTGCAATCAATTTTGATTTACCCAATACATTGATGGGCAACATGGGATGCTCTTCGGTAATCGGTAAAAACTTAATATTTCCATAAACCTTTCCCGTTGAGCTATATATAAACTTCTTAGCGAATTTTGATTTTGAGAAAGCATCAAGAACATTCTTTGTGCCCAAAAAATTGACTTCCAGTGTTTCAAATTTATTATCAACTATCTCTTTATGAGAGGTTAAAGTTGCCAAATGGACAACAATATCAGCTTCTCCGGTTGCTTTTTCGACTATCTTTTTATCCAAAACATCTCTAGAAAAATATTTGTTAATCTTCTCGTTCAAGGACTTTTTTTGACGATCTAATCCAATAATAAAATGTCCTTTTGAAATTAAAGCCCGAGCAAGATGTTGTCCGATAAAACCATTAATACCTGTAATAAGTATTCTCATAAAAAAGTTAAATGTGTTTACGCCAGTAATCCAAAATGTCTTTTAGGGTTTGGTTAAATGGGATTTCTGGCTTCCAGCCGGTTAATTTTTCAAATTTATCAAACTTTCCAATAAGTATTCTCAACTCTGTTCGCCTTATTCTTTTGGGATCAACTTCATATTTTATTTTATCCTTCGCAGAAGAAAAGTTAATTAACATTTTAAGACATTCTTCTATTGTATAAATTTGTTGGGAGCCAATAAGGTATAATTCGCCAGGCACTCCCTTTTCCATTGCCAAATAATAAGCCCTTACCATATCTCTAACGTCAGTAAAATTCCTTGTTGCTCCAAGGTTTCCCACTTCTATAGTTGGTTCTTGTAATCCTCTTTCAATTCTCGCAATTTGATAAGCAAAAGAGGCAAGTGCTCCATGAATATCTCTTCTTGGACCTTCGTGATTGAACGCTCTTGTTCTTATGGTCGGAAAATTATATGAAGCAAAATATGTTTGGCAAACAGCATCTTGTGCGACCTTGCTGGCAGCATAAGGGTTTACAGGGTGAATTCTTGTTTCTTCTGTAATTGGTATTAATTCTTTTGGAACATCTCCGTATTCTTCTGGAGTGCAAGAAATAAGTGTACGAGCATTACAACCCATTATTCTCATGGCCTCAAACAAATTAATAGTTCCGATGGCATTGACTTGCATATAAGCAGCAGGCATATTCCAACTAGGAGTTACCCAGCTTAGAGCGCCAAAATGATAGATCTGATCGGGCCGAGAAACTTTTAGCGCCTTAATTAAACTGGTCTCATCAATGAGATCACCATCTATTAAAGTTGTTTTACTAAGAATATGATGAATATTCCGAAGTTGTGAGTTCGGTCTCTTTAAACCAAATATCTGATAATCTGTATTCTCAAGTAAATAATCAGCCATATGGCTCCCGACAAACCCCGTTATTCCAGTGATGAGTACTTTTTTTGTTTTGTTTGACATAGTTTTAATATCGTAATATAAAATTAACTAATTTCTTAGCTTCTCTGATGGCAATGTTTACTCCCCTGTCTTCGGGAAAAATCTGGGCCATGCTCAATTGATACAAATTTTTAATTGGAGTCTGAAACTGCAATATTTCGTAAGGACGGCCACTAAATATAATCGGTTGAGCATAAGGATATTTAAAAATAAGAACATCTTCCAATATAGAACTGATTCGGGAATTAATTTTATTTAAAGAAACTAAATATTTATTTAACAATTCTTTGTTGTCGGCAATAAAATATTCAGAATCCACGGGAGTATAATGAGATATATAAACTATGTGTTTATTCTTATAGTGACTTGGGACAACAAAATTTGTTTGTTCAATGATTCCGGCAAACGAAATGTCTCTATCTAAAATATTTGTCCAATAATAATTGGTTAACTTTTCTTTTAAAATCAAAATCGTGCTGACATTACCGATATAAATAACTTCGGATAGCTGTTTTTTAAAATCTCTAAAGGCATCGGGAATAATACAAGATAAAAGTGGCGGGGCAATGGTAGATAAAACCAAATCAAAATTGTAACGTTCTGTCCCAACCACTAAATCTATCTTTTCCTCCTTACCGGGTATCAATTTTTCTATTGAACTGTTGAAAATAATTTTACCCTTATTTTCAACAATTTTATCGCTCAATTTATCTATGATTTCTTGATAACTATTTCTGGGATAAATTAATTTTTCTCCTCCAATTTTAGCCGCTGAGCGACAATTGATTCTGGCCCAAAACCAACTCATTGCAATATCTTGAGAGTACTTACCAAATTTGCCTTGAAAAAGGGGTCGCCAAAGAACCTCCCAAACATTCTTGCCCATGTGTTTCTTTATCCATTCGGAAGCCTTTTTTTCTTTAAATTTCTCCCATTTTTGACATCTCTGCAAATAGATTGTGGACAGTCCAGATCTGAATTTATCAAAAAGATTTAAATACGGAAATTTCAACAAATCAATAGGCGAAGAAAATGGATATGTTTTATTTTTATAAAAAACACCTATAGAACTTTTTAGCCAATCCATTTGTTTTGACAATCCCAACTCTTCTATTAGCTCTAGGGTGTGCTTGTCACCGGAAAAAATATGGTGATAATATTTTTCTAGCCGACTGCCACAAACATTAATAGTGCCAATTAATCCACCTATCTCTGAATCTTTTTCAAATACCATCGGATGATGACCATTTTTAGAAAGATAATAAGCCAAAGTCAAACCAGTTATGCCCCCACCTATTATACCGATATTCAATGATTGCTTCATAATTAAACATTAGAATCCTTTTTTTTCTTTAATAATATATAGAGGTCGCCTCCGCGTCTCGGTATAAATTCTGCCGACATATTCACCAATTATTCCTAAAATTATTAATTGAACTCCACCCAAAAAGAAAATTGCTACTACAATTGTAGCCCAACCAGTAAAGATATAACCTGGTATAAATTTAGCAATTATCGCCAATAATCCGCCCAGAAAACCTAAAAAAGCAACAATTAATCCAAGGTAAGTGGCCAGACGTAAGGGCACCGTCGAAAAAGATAGAATACCATCTATGGCGAGTTTTAATGCTTTTGATACGGTAAAATGAGTCTTTCCTTTGTATCTTTCGCCTCGTTTAAAAAGAACAACATCCTGTTTAAATCCAATCCAAACTGACAATCCTCTCATATAACGAGAGGTTTCTCGAAGCTCTCCTAGGGCTAAAACTGCTTTCCTGTCTAATAAACGAAAGTCGCCGGTATCTTCAGGAAATTTTATCGGGCTAAGCTTATTGATTAGTTTATAAAATAATCTTGCGGTCCATTTCCTAAAAAAATGCCCCTTTTCTCTTTCTTCTCGCTTAGCATAAACTACCTCTGCTCCTTTTTTCCATTTGGCAAGTAAATCCGGAATTAGTTCGGGTGGGTCCTGTAAATCAGCATCCATAATCACCACTGCCATTCCAGACGCAAAATCAAGACCTGCAGTAACAGCTATTTGTTGACTGAAATTTCGCGAAAGAAAAAGATACTTGTAACGGCCGTCTCTTCGGTGAAAATCGGCTATTATTTCAGGACTTTTATCATCGCTGGTATCAACAAAAATAACCTCATAAGTCAGCGCTAAGGAGTTAAGCACTCGGCTCAATCTCTTATATAGCTCCCCCAACACCTCCTCCTCATTATAAACGGGTATAACAATACTTAAATCAATATTTGTTTTGTCTTCCTGAATACTCATAATTTAGATAATTTGTCCCTTATGGCGAAAACAAATCGCCTTAATTTTAATTCTATGGGAAATCTAAAAAATTTATTTTTAAACCTAAACCTAGCAATAGGATTATACAATAAAAGTAGGATTTTTAAAAGAGGGCGAGCAAATTTATATGCAACATTTCTGTTTGCAAAAACAGAAACCAGGCCAATCTCTTCTATTTCAATAATTTCTCGCTTAGAAAGCCAGGAAGGATATTTCTCAAGCCAATCATCAACTCTTATGTTCGTCCACTCCTCTAACGACTGGGGTTTTTTAAAGCCGTATTCAATGGCTAAATTAAAAAAATCTGTGCCCATTATTGGCGTAAACGGAAAAAGCAAAGTATAAGCATGAAGATTCTCTTTTTGTAACAGGAGAGCCAGATTTACAGTTTCTATTATTTCTTGTTTTGTTTCGGTTGGAAATCCAATTATAAGGGTGTATTTAAGTTTAATGGGAAACTTAGCCAGGCGCCTATTACTATCAATAATGGTTTCTATTGTTTCTCCTTTGTTGATGAATTGATTAACTCGTCTACTGCCCGTCTCAACTCCAATATCTAAATCATGACAACCACTTTTATACATCAATTCTAATTGTTCATCAGTAAGAAGCTTAATGGTGTCTGCTCTTATTCCCAGGGTTCCCCATTTTATCTTTTTATCTATTTTTGATAATTTAGTAATTAACTCAACAAATCTTATTGGATTGGCCCCTAAATTATCATCCTGAAAATAAAAATTAGAAATATCGTAATCTTGCTGCAATTTTTTAATTTTTTCTATAACTTTTTTAACGCTATAACCCCGCCACAATGGATACATCACGGGAATCACGCAAAATTTGCATCGATGAGGACAGCCACGAGAAGTCATCATAGATATTGATTTTCCGCCGTTTAAATCAAAGGTTTCATATTTATCAATATCTATAAGCGAATATAAATAATCGGGTAAATCGTCTAAGTTTCTAACTATTTCTCGAGGTTCGGTGTGATAAACTCGTCCATTTTCTTTATAATATATTCCCTTAATATGTTTGAGGTCTTTTTTATGTTTCAAACTATCTAAAAGTTCATAAAAAGTATAATCACCTTCTCCAAATACAATTATATCAATTTTTTTATGTTTAATGCTCTGTTCGGGAAGCAGGGTTGCGTGGGGACCGCCAAAAACAATTGGGACATTGCTTTTGGATTTGATAAATTCCATAATTTCCATTGCGTATTTTAATTGCTCTCCAGTCATAGAGGTTATTCCAACACATAAAGGATTATCTTTTAAATAACTCTCGAGTTTCTCTTTCCAATTTTTCTCTATTCGTTGGTCTAAAATAATTACATTATAACCATGCTTAACCGGAATTGCCGATACTGCCAACAAAGACTCTGGCACCCTTAAAGACATAGCATCCCATGCTCCTGTTTTTGGTTGAATTAATACTGTATCTACTTTCATTTTACATTTTATAAGGCTTTTTATTTTTTTATTTTATTATGATTTTATTATAAACCTCTAAATATTTTTTAGCCACATTATTCCAACTCATTTCCCAAGCTCTATTTCTGCCGTTTTCTCCCAATTTTTTAGCTAATTCTGGGTTATCTAATAATTTTAAGACTGCTTCGGCGGTTTTTTTGCTATCATTTTGAGGTACTAACAATCCTGTCACTCCATTAACAATAGCATCTTCTGCTCCGCAGTCATGGGTACCAATCACCGGCTTCCCGCATGCCCCTGCCTCTAAATAAACTAAACCAAAACCCTCAAAATCATTATCATTAATCGTAACGGGTGTCAGTAAAAAAATGTCTGATTGATGGTATAATTCAATTAATTTTTCATCAGACAAACCTTGTAAAAATTCAACGTTTTTTTCTAAATTCAAATTCTTTACTAAATCAGAATACATCTTCTGCGGCTTACCACCGACAATATAATATTTTATCTGCGGATATTTTTTTCTGACTTCGGCAATCGCTGGAATAGATATATAATATCCTTTTCTCGGTTTTAGGGCTCCGACACTCAAAATAATTTTCTCTGAATGATTATGTTTTGCTACTGTATTTTTTTGAAATTTATCATAATCAACTCCCAAATTTATAACTTCTATATTATTTAATTTGATTCTTCTCAATATCTGATCTTTTGTATATTTACTAATACATAAAATTTTATCCGCTCTCTTATATGCCCACCTTAAAAAATATCTTTTTATGAACTTATCTAGGGGCAAAATAGAATATGTCCCAACGCCATTAATAATTAACCTTTTATTTAATCCAATATTGACCAAAGACGCAATTACTCCATAGGGATAGGCATCTAAGGCATGTATAATATCACAATTTTTTATGTATTTTCTTGCCTTAATAGCATTAATAAATATGTTTAAAAAATTACGCAAAAGATAAGATTTATTTAAAATTGGCTTTTCTAACCCATGATTACTTTTAGTTTCAACTAAAACTATAACTTCAATATCTTTTTGTCTTGAAATGTTTTCAACTACTTCATAACCATACCTTCCTAATCCTGTATTTATATTTAAATTTTGATTTAAAAAACAAATTTTCATTTCTTTTTTAAGATAAAATGAAAAGAATTATTAAAAAACGTATACATCGTATATAAAATAAAACTTAACCTTGCTCTTTTAAAAATAGTGGCGATGGCTTTTGATTTGGTGTTTAAAATTAGCCCCGGGTTATAAATTTGATTCTTTTTAAGATCATTAATTTCAAAACTAATATTTTCTACCATTCTCTTAAATTTTGGATAAGTGTAATAATGCATTTTATCAATATTTTGTATGTCTAAGAATTTTTCGGGATCCTTGCGCCTTTTCATGACCCCAATATAAATCTTGCCTAAAAATCTTGGCATCCAATTTAAAAACCAAAGCTTGTAATGGGCATCTCTTGCGCCAAATCTGTTATGAATCGTTATAAATATTTGTCCATTACTTTTTAAAACCCGATAACATTCCATTAAAACCTTTTCGGGGTCTTGGGTATGTTCTAAAACCTCAACGCAATTTATGAAATCAAAATAATTATCCTTAAATGGCAACTCTTCTCCTTTCGCCAAAATAATGTGTGGCTCAAAGCCGCTTTTTTTTATTTTTTCTTCACTAATTTTAATATATTCGGGATTAACATCAACCCCAACAATATCCAATCTTTCTTTATGGCATTCCAATAAAAAATCCCCTCGTCCACAACCCAATTCAAGGATTTTCTTGTCTTTAAAATCCGGATAAAATCTTTTTAAAAAATCCAAATGCATATTGTTAACAATTTTCAATTTTCAATATATTTTTTAGACCAAATCTGAAAAGTTATTAAAGCCCAAATTAAATTTAAATTATATTTTTTTCTTTCAATGTGGTCGTCAAACATTTTTTGAATGCCATTAAAATCAAAATATTTTTTATTCTCTGGAACATAATCAGGCGATAAAATTTCTTTTGCTTTTTGATTCAAATTCTCCCTTAACCATTGCGAAGCTGGGGTCATCCAAACTTTTTTCCTCTCGGAATTTAATACGTGTTCTGGTAAATATTTTCTGACCGCCTCAATAAAAATTGCCTTTCCTTGATTTTTATTCAACATTTTATATTCGCTCGGTATTTTAACCGATAATTCAACTAAATGATGATCTAAAATCGGAACTCTTTGTTCTAATCCACTTGCCATTGTCATTTTGTCTGAACGCATCAATGACTCATCCGCAAGCCAGGTTTTCAAATCGGTTAACATAAACTGATTGGAAAAACCGCCCTTCGACGCCCTTACTACGCTCTTAAGTACACCGGTAAAAAATTCTCTCGATATTTTAGGTTGATTTGTGTCTTTATTTAAAATTTTAGCAATTTCCTCCTCTTTCTGAAACATAAACTTGGCGTAAATTCTTGTTTTCAGAAAAGAAGGAATGATTGGTAAATATTTGCTTAATACATAACTATAATAATATCTTTTATATCCGCCGAACAATTCATCCCCACCATCTCCGCCTAAAACAACTACCACTTCTTTTTTTGCGTATTCAGCTAAAAGCATAGTAGCAATTTGCGTCGGCTCTGCAACCGGTTCATCCATATGATAAATAACTTTTTCTAAATTATTTAAAATATCTTCGCTTTTGATTATAAGTTCGTAATGCTCGGTATTATAAAATTTGCTTGTTTCGCGTACAATCTTTAAATCGGCGTTAAATTTATTATTAGGATCATCTATATCAAAACCAACTGAAAATGTTTTAATCTTGCCCTGCGTTAATTCTTTGGCAATTCCCAAAACAGAGGTTGAATCAATTCCTCCACTTAAAAACACCCCTACCGGTCTATCAGAAATTAATTGACCTTTTACTGATTGTTTCATTAAGTTCTGAATTTTTTCAATAATTTCTTGTTTAGAGCTTATTTCTTGTCCACCCGAGGCGGACCCGCCTTGGGTGGAAATATCCCAATATTTATTAATTTCTACCCGTTCGCCACTCAATCTCAAATAATGTGCCTGTGGAAGCTTATAAATACCCTTAAACATCGTTAATGGCGCTGGGACATACATTAGCCGGAAATAATGGTTAAACGCTTCTAGGTCAATTTCTCGCTTAATATCGTGTTCCAAAATTGCTTTGATTTCAGATGAGAAAATTAATTTTCTCATCTGTCCCGAGCCTGTCGAGGGACCAAAATAATAATACAATGGTTTAACCCCAATCCTGTCTCGTGCTAAAAATAATTCTTTATTTTTAATATCATAAATTGCAAATGCGAAAATTCCATTCAATAATTTCAAACATTGTTCTTTTTTGTCTTCAAAAAGATGAAGCACTACTTCTGTATCGGTATTTGAAATAAACTTATGTCCCCTTGTTTCCATGTCCTTTCTTAGTTCTCTAAAGTTATAAATTTCTCCGTTAAATATAATGCAAAGTGTTTTGTCTTCATTAAATATTGGTTGTTTGCCTCTTTCCGATAAGTCAATTATAGACAATCTCCTGTGCCCCAACGAAATATTTTCATCCAAATAAAAACCTTCTCCGTCCGGTCCTCGGTGCTGGATTTTTTTATTCATTTTTTCGATTAAGATCCGATTATTAAAATTGAAACCGTTTATTCCGCACATAATACATTTTTATTTAATAAACTCTAAAATTTTCTTAGCACGATTATCCCATGCATATTTTTGAACATCTTGATATGCTTGATTTGAAATTTTTTCGGATAAATTAGAATCATTTAATGCTTTTTTAATCCCAATGGCTATTGCTTCGGGATTGTCCGGTTCAACAAAAATACAGTTATTATCGTTTAAAACCTCCTTAAATGACGGTAGTTCCGAAGCCACTATCGGCCTCGATGACGCCATATATTCAAACATTTTCATCGGCGAGGTATGTTCTCTCGATATTTCGGACTCCTTTGTTCCGGTCAAAACCAAACAATCAGCAGATTTTAAATAATAAGGAATCAAAGAATAATCTTTATGCCCCAAAATCAAAACATTTTTTAAGTCATTTTTGTGGACAAATTTCTTAAAATCGCTTAAATACCATTTTATTCCGCCGACAATAACAATTAAATCGTCTTTATCTAAAAATTTCGACGCAAACGCCAGATTTTCAACTCCCTTCCACTTATAAAGATGACCGGTATAAAGAATTATTTTTTTGTTTTGAGGCAAGCCCAATTCTGTTCGGCATTCTTCTTGGCTTTTTTCAATCCTAAAATCATCTAAATCTATTCCATCCGGCGCTATTATAATTTTGCCTTCATTGATGCCCCTTTTCATCAAATATTTCTTCAAACCCTCCGTAATTGCAACTAATTTCCGGGCTCTATTTAGTATAAATTTAAACAAGCTTTTATGAGTTTGGTGAATCTCCAATACAACATTCCGTTTAATTGGGGCAATAAACAGAGAACTAAACCTGTCCCTTGAATAAACAATGTCCACTCGCTTAAATGCGGCATAGAAAAACACGGAAACGGCAAAGGAGACGGCTTGAACCAAAAAAGAAACAGGGCCCAAAAATCTATTTAAAGGGGTTAAATCTAAACAAAATAATTTTTTGATTTTAAAAATTTTATCTACTTTATAATATTCAAACGGATCTTTCTTTATAATGTCGGATATCCCAAATCTTTTAGGCACAACCAAATCTACCTCTACGCCGTTTTTTGCAAATGCCTCGCACATTTTTATAACCTGAAGCCCGTGAGCCATCTCGGTCGGTATTCGAATATTGGCGATATAAAGTGTTTTCATTTTATACATTCAAAATAATACATTAAAACGTATTTATCTTTTCCGTGTCGTTTATTCAATTTAAAAATTATTTTATCAAATAAAATACTCGGAAAAACAAAAATTGGTCTTATAAATTTAGGAAGTAAAAACTCCGTCATATAATAGCAAACTGCAAATGGACCATATCCCAATGATTCAATTTTTATATCCTTAAATCCTGCTTCTTTAAAAATATTATTTAGTGCTGATTTAGTATATCTAAAATAATCATCCGGATCGCCATGAACACTACCCAAAAATGGCACAGTTCCAATTAGTTTACCGTTTTCCTTCACAACCCTATATGCTTCATTAATTAAATTACTATGATTATAGATATGTTCTAACAAATTAAAACAAAAAACATAATCAAATTCTTCTGTTTTAAACGGGAATGGTTTTTCTAAATCTACTTTAATTTTTGGCTTTCTTTCATCAGAAATATCCACAGAAACAATATCTGCGGAATCATCAACTTTCAAAAAACGATAATAACTTGGTTTTTTAGTCCCAGATGCCAAATCTAAAATTCTTCCTTTAATTATTTCGGTTTTTCTCATACGATCATTAATTAAAATTCTTGGCAAGGATTTGCCTCTTAAGGTTTCTTTTATTAAATCTTTAAATATTTTTTTCATTGTTTTTTAAAATAGTTTATGCCCGTTTTAATTAATTCTTTTAACTCGCCAATAGATTTTATTTTTCTTAATTTATTAAATCCTTTTTTAAATACATTTCCTCTAATTCCTAATTCTTTCGTCATTATGGCTTTTATTTTTTCCAATTCAGCGCCAGGCCACTCCATATAAAATAAAGATGAATCTGTGCCGGCAACTTTGTATTTCGGCGACTCATAGGGACTATTCCAGGAAAAATCTTTTGGCATTATTCCCCTTTTTTTTGCCATAAGTTCCAATTCCGTACCGGGATAAATAACCGTAAATCCATATGCGGCGCAAGAATTTTTAACTCCATTAATCCATTTCATTAGTCCAATGGTTTGCTTTAAATCGTCCAATGTTTCATCGGGCAAATTAACCATAAAATTAGTTAAAACAACCATACCAACTTCCGAAGACCATTGAACTGCATTTTTAACCTGATCAATACTGATATTTTTCTTGATTATTTCCAAAATTCTCGGGCTGCCAGATTCAACTCCATAACTTATTCTTATACATCCGGCCTTTTTCATTAATCCGAGTAATTCCTTATTGACTGTATTGACTCTGGCTCGGGCATACCAAACTATACCTAGGTTTCGCTTCAATAATTCTTCGCAGACCCCCCTTACGTGACTATTAACCATTGTCAATGTGTCGTCCCAAAAATCAAATCCTTTATAACCATATTCTTTATAAAGAAATTCAATTTGGTCAACGAATTTTTTAGGACTCATCAACCTTAAACCGCTCCTTGAATTGGCACAGTAAACACAATTATTGGGACAACCTCTTGCGCTCATAATTCCTATTGAGCGGATGTTTGTTCCATCAATCGGCTTATTGTATTCTTTTAAATCAAATAAATGCCAAGCAGGCATTGGCAATTCGTCTAAGTTTTCGATAAAGGCGGTTATCGGTCTCTCTATAATATTTCCTGATTGATTTCTGAATACTAATCCAGAAACCGCGTTCAGATCGTTTTTGTTTTCTATGACGTCGAGTAATTGAACTACGGATTTCTCTCCCTCTCCTTTAATTATATAGTCTATTTCCGGAACAAGTTCCAAGACATTTTTAGCAGTTAAAGAAAAATGCGGACCACCCATCAAAACAATTACATTTTTATTTTTCTTTTTTAATTCTTTCGCGAGGGCAATTGCTTTAAATCTATTATCGGTAATGGAATGAATACCAACAATATCGGGATTTTTTTCCAGTATTTTTTCAGCCGCGTTTGATGCGGTTAATCCATAAGTGTGGGCGTCAAAAATCTCTACTTTATGATGGCTGAATTTTTCAACATAGGCCGCAATATAGCCAATACCCAAAAATGGCAGACCCACTCTTTCCAGGTCGCCTTCAGCTCGAGGAGAAGTTGTTAAAATTATTTTCATTTGAATAAATTTAAAAACTTGGTCAACACATTCTCCAACGAATAGTTCTTAATATGTTCTAATTCTTCATCTCTAAACTTTTTATATGTTTTTTGATCGGTCATTAAAACCTCTATTTTCTGGACAAATTTTTCCACTTCTCCTGGCCTGGTTAAAAATCTTTGAGCGGTTTCCGGAGACATTTCCCTTACTGCGCCAACATCAGTTGCCACATAAGGAACCCCCATTGCCATTGCCTCTAATAAAACTCTTGGAAAACCTTCTTCCATTGATGGCATAATAAAAATATCAGATCTGTCATAATGTTCAACAACTTCTTTTTGAGGAACGCCTCCCAAAACAGTTATTAAATTTTCAAGATTGTTTTCTTTTACTTCTTCCAACAATTTTTCCTTATATGGCCCATGGCCAATGACCGTTAATTTAAAATCGGGAATTGTTTGTTTTAATTTTAAAACAATAGGAACAATCATGTCTACGCCTTTCCTTTTTGAAAGCCAGTGAACGAATAAAATATTTTTGACTGCATTGTTTTTTTTGCCCGATGGTTGAAATCTTTCGAGGTTGAGCCAATTCGGCATTACTTTTATTTTTTCCGGCTTAAGATTGTAACGGTTAGCGTATCCTTTTTTCATTTCCTCGCTACCGGTTATTAAATAATGCGACCATTTTAAGCATAACTCGTATCCTATTTTTGAAGAATTTTTTTTCTTGAACAACCAATTCATGGCGCAATTCCAATAATATGATTTTCCGCCGAATATCCTTGATATAACCGCAGCATTAATTCCACCAATATAACAATAATGAGTATAGAAATTTTTGTATCCCTTTATTCTGGCAATTAAAATGGCGATGAAACTTTCAACAAAACGAAAAGGAATAAATTTAAATTTTTGAACATAAATATTTTTTATGCCGGGCATAGCACTCCCAATATCTTCTTTATTGCTTCTTTCTACGATTAGAAATACATCCAACTCCTTAGATGCTTTTTCCAAAAACTCATATAAATGGAAAAAATGAGTATCTGTTTTGGAATTATAATCGGGCAGAATGTAACAAAGTTTGATAGGTTTTTGCATAATTTTCAATTACTTTTTTTCTTTCAAATTGCTGGACTATTTGATAACCGTTCTCAGCAATTTTTTCTTGCAAATTTTCATTTTTTAACAATGTTGAAACTTTTTCAACGATATCATTGATATCCCAATTAATAAACAATCCGTTCTCCCCGTCTTTAATTATATCAAGCATTACTCCGACTTTACTGGTAATTACCGGCGTTTTACAAGCCATTGCCTCTAATGTCACTCTCGGCCCGCCTTCATTAAAAGACGGCATAACCATCATCTTGGATTGATTATAAATTTTAGCTATATCATCGGTGGTTTGCAGCCAGCCTGCAAATTCTATATTGTTTTGCAGATTATTTTTTTTAATAAACTCTTGAATTTTTCCCTTCAATGGCCCGTCGCCAATAATAATAAGTTTAATCGTCATACCCGCCTGACTGATATTCTTTATTGCTTTTAATAATAAAAAGATGCCTTTATTGCGTACCAATCGCCCAGAAAAAACGAGATCATATTTCTTTTCTAAGTTCTGCGACTTAAAAACATTAAAATCAATATAAAAAGCTGGGATGTATTTTATTTTTTTCTCGTCAATGTCTGATTTTATTAAAAATTCTGGAACCTGTTTTTGGTTAATTACTCTAATTGCTTTGGCTTTTTTAGCAAAATACCTTACAAATAGCTTGGTTAGAATTCTATAAAACCATTCTTTAAAATCCCCTGCTTTTGGATAACCTGTTATATGCATTACTTCTAAAATATAGGGTACTTTATTTTTTTTACCCAACCAACAACCTCCGAGGTCGTTATAAAATGGCGGATAACTATGAATTGTGAATAAATTAAATTTCTGTTCTTTGTAAATCTCTAATCCTTTCTTTAATATAAACCATGGTTGAAAAATTAAGGGCAAATTCGATGAATGAATAAAAACATTATTAAATGGTTGATGTGCTTGAAATGCTTGATCGCTTTGCTTGCTTGAAATGCCGGGGCAAATCACATCAATTCTGTCCCAGTGTTTAGAAAATTCTTCAAGCGTGTAATAGAAAGCTCCTTTCTTGCCCTGCGCCAGCGCCCTATCGCCCGTTATCATTAAAAGTTTCATATGGATAATACCTTTATTGTTTCGTTAATCATTTTTTCTACCGAAAACTGTTCTGCTGATTTTTTGCCATTATTAATTAATTTTTCTTGTAATTCTTTATCGTGCCAGATTTTTAAAATCGCATTTTTTATTTGTTCTTTATTATTATATTCAACCAATAATCCATTATAATTATCTTTTATTATTTCTGGGTTTCCGCAAACATTGGTAGTAATAATTGGCAAGCCACAAGCCATTGCCTCTATAAGAAAATGAGAAAACCCTTCATAGCCGGTATTTAATACAAAAACTTTACTTGCTTTAAAATATTCCAAAAGTTCTTTATGGGGCAAACGGTTAATTAATTGAATTTTATCATTAAGTTTAAGAGTTAAAACCAACTTTTCAAGGCCAATTTTCTCCGGACCATAACCAACAATAATTAATTTAAAATCAGGGTTTTCTTTTAACAAATCCGGCATAATTTTAATTAATAAATCCATTCCCTTCCAAGGTTCTAATCTCCCACCGGAAATAATGATATCTCCGGCAATTTTTAAATCATTCTTGATGTCTTCGATTACGGATACGGAATTATAAATAACAAAAATTTTATTCTCATTAACTCCCCAACCCTTAACTATCCTTTTTAAAAACTCACTCGGAACAATTACTTTGTCGGCTGATTTGACCACTTTTATCTGAATTTTTCTGATGCGTTCAACTTTTTTGCTGTATTTTTTATTCTGAAACTCCTCAATTAAATCTTTCACGCCGAATTGATTCACTCCCTGCTCCCAGGCATAATCTCCGACTATTTTAATAATAAATTTTTTATTAAGAATTTTTTTTGCCCACATTGCCGGAAGCCCGGCAGATAAAGGGCCTTGAGCATAAATTACATCGCAATTTCTGGCTAATTTAAAAAGATTCCAAAAATAATAAAAATACCTTAACAAAACATTTTGTTTTCTTAAAATTTTTACCAATTTAAAATTTTCATTTTTATCTTCAGGTTCTTCTTTGCTATCGCTGTAACAAATCAAAGAAACATCAATTCCTTTTTTGGCAAATTCCCTTGCAATTAATTGCGAATATGTTGCTGGACCGCCAATATCAGGCGGATATATTCCGCTAGCTATTAATAGTCTCATTTATTTAATTTGTTTAATTCGCAAGCCCATGATGGGTTAAATTTTGAATCCCTGATTTTATCATATTTAAAATCACTATACTTTTTGCAAATCAAAAGACAATGAGGAGTAAATTTAACGCATAATTTACTCAACAATGAAGAAAACTTATATAATCCCGGGGAATATTGCCCTACAACTTTAAATCCTGCCCGTTCCAATGTAAGCTTTATTGTTTCTAGTGTAAAAAAATTAACATGATCGACAGAAAGCCAGCCCTTAAAATTAAACTTTTTCCATAAAAAAGAAATAAAGCTCGGCACCGCAGGAAGACTAATTGCAAGAATTCCATTTATATCCAATATAGAATATAATCTTGTTAAAAATAAATGTGGAGCAACTAAATGTTCAATTAAATTATTACAATAAATCGCTTCATATTTTTTATCTTGTAATAAATTAAAACCGTTTTCCACGTTAAAATTATAACCATTGATGCCTAGTATTTTTAAAAATCGTATCGCTCTTTCGCTGGCGTCTACTCCTTCAGAATTTTTACCCCAATATAATAACGTTTGACCATAAAAACACCCCATATCAAGCACCCTTTTTTTGTGAAAACCGCACTCTTTAGCAAGTAAATCTACGGAGTTAGGAACTTTATTAAAAAATTTATTTATAATTCGCGTTGTTTCTGCAACATCAAAACAAGATTTTTCTCTGATTGAATTTATTAATTCGATATTTTTTTGTAATAACGTTTTCATTTATTCAATATTTGTTTGTATAGTTCTTTGATTCTTTTGGAAATATTTTCCCAATTATATTCTTCTTTTATCGTTCTAAAACTATTTTGAATCAACCTTTGGGCCAGTGCCTTATCTTTAATTAAAGTTTCTATTTTATCAGCAATGTCTTTGGGATTGCCCGGTTCACAAAACAAACCGTTTTCGTTGTGTTTAAGAAAATCAGGGATACCTCCAACGGGAGTGCCGATTACGGCCAAACCAGCCGACATTGCTTCCAAAAATACTATTCCGAATCCTTCGGCCAAAGACGGCCTGATAAATATATCTGCGCAAGCCACATATTTGGGCAATTCGGCATGAAGAATATCGCCCAAGAATAAAACTCTGTCTTTCAAATTAAATTTTTCAACCATTTTTTCCAGTTTTTCTCTATCTGAACCATCGCCGCAGATTATGATTTTAAAATCCAAATCTTTTAAATATTTTGCTGCTTCAATTAAATCATGAGTGCCGTTTTTATGCTCCAAGCGGGAAACGCAGACAATCAAATTTTCCGTATCAAAGCCAATCTCTTTTCTGGTTTTTAATTTATCAGGATCGGGCTTAAACCTGTTCTGGCTTACCCCATTAGGGATTACAATTGTCTTTTTTATTCCAAAATCCTTAAGATGGTTTTCCAAATGATAACTCACAGCATGGCAAAAATCCGCATTTTTAAAAACCTCTTTTTCTATTTTTTGATAAATTACCTTAATAATATTGATATTCAAACGCGGATGATATACACTAAAATCAGCTGATTGAATGGTTAAAATATAAGGAACTCTGGTTATTTTTTTAAGCAAATAACCCAAAATTCCGCTTAAAAAGCCCTGAGCATGAATTAAATCAATCTTTTCTTTTTTTATCAGTTTAATTGACTTAAAAAGAATCCAAATCATTGCTCCGAAAATAAACCAAGGTTTACTGTAAGAAAGATTTTTTAATGTCCAAGGAGAAGTACGAAAAATCTTTAAATTTCCTTTTGTTTCTTGATTTGGCGTGTTTATAACTTTGCTGGTTATAACAAAAACATCCTCGGTTTTTGCTATACCCTCGGCTATGCTCTGGGAAAATACCTCAAATCCCCCGATTACCGGCGGGTAGTGTAAAATCGGCATTAAAATTTTCATATGTTTGTCCATCCACAAATAAAATTAAATATAAAAAATCTAAAGTTGTTTTTTGGCAAATCTTCGGAAAAAAAACTTAAAGAAAAATTATCAAAGGTTTTTCCGAATTGCCATTTTTTATTTACTGATTCCGGCAGGTCGGCTTTTCAAATTGCGATAAAAGAATTAGAAATTGAAAATTCAGAAATGATTATTCCAGCTTATATTTGTGATATTTTTAAACCAATTTTAAAACATTTCAATATAAAACCGATTTATCTTGATATTGATTTAAAAACCTTCCACGCCGACCTATCCAATATTGAATCCAAAATAACGCCAAATACTAAATCCATTTTAATCTGCCACACTTACGGACTTCCCGTTGATATGGACAATGTTTTTAAAATCGCTGAAAAATATAATTTAAAAGTCGTTGAGGATTGCGCCCATGCTTGGTTGTCTAAAATTTCCAGAGATTGCTTATTTTTCAGCTTCGCAAAATTGTTCCCAGTTATAAACGGTGGAATGCTTGTTTGCAAAAAATCGATAAACGTCGAACTCAAAAATTATAAATTCAAACTAATAAATATCTTAAAATTTTTACGTCTCTTTCCTGTTTTAGCTACCCTGTCTGAAAAATTCAGAAATAATGAAAAAAAACTGACAAACGACAAACTCACCGAACCCAGAAAAGCTTCGAAAAATTCTTTAAAAATTATTAATTTCTGTCTAAATAGCGCCAAGCAGCAAACCGAAAAAAGAATTGAGTTAGCTGAATATTTTCAGGAAAAATTATTAAAATTAGGATTTGAAGTCCAAGATTCAAAAAATAATACTTTTACTTATTTATCCGCATTGGTTCCGAAAAACATAAACCGCGATAAGTTGTTTTATAAATTAAGAAAGAAAAATATTTTCTGCTTCAGAATTTGGCATAAACCTCTTTTCCTCAATCTCCCCAACACTTCCGAAGCGGCAAAAAGAATAATTAACTTTCCCTTGCAGGATTGGTTCAGCGAAAAAGACATAGACAGAATGGCAGAGACAATAAAATTAATTTTTTCTGAAACAGAATAACATTGTTCTTGCCAATACCAGTCTCAATAACCTGCCGACAGTTTTTTCGAAAAAAATATAAATATCGGGCGGAATGTTTTTTTTAAAAATCGGCGGAAAAGTATTAAAATATCGACAAGAAACAAGTTCAAAACCATCTTTTTTGAATTTGTTTTTTATTCCCGTAATCTCTCTTATTTTGGCGTAACCTAAAATCAAATTCTTCGGTAAAAAAAATATTTTATATAACGAACGATGATTTATAAAATCGCAAATAAAAATTCCTCCCGGCTTTAAAACCCTATAAACCTCTTTTCTTGCATTAGGATATGTCGCAGCCGAAACATAGCCGAAGCTGAAAATTATATCAAAATAATTATCCGGATAATCGAGATTATAAATATCGCCTCTTTCCACTTTTATTCTGTGCTCAAAGCCTTCTCGCTGAACTATTTTTCTCGCTGCCTCAAGGGCGGTATCAGAAATGTCAATTGCTATTATCTTAAAATTTGTATTTTTAGCCAACAATATATCAATATAACCGAAACCGCAACCAACATCGAGGGCCAAGCCCTCTTTTTTATTTTTTAAAAGCCTTAAAACATTCTGAATCGTCAATTTAAAGGTGGCTATCCTGGAATTGTCAACTTTGTATTTCTTGGCTACTTCTTCCCATTTTTGATAACGGTTTTCATAGTTCATAATCTATATTTAATAATGTGAGGACTAACTATTTTTACTATAAAATCAGGCAAGAGACCCCAAACATCTCTTAATTTAGATTCGCGAAGCCTTTGCTGAGTGGTTTCACCGGCCTCCAATTTAAATATTGGATAGCATTCGGGATCCCATCCTCTTTTAAACTCTTCTAAACCAGTTTCTCTTTTTGTCCCACCGAAATCAAATACATTAGCCTTTTTTGAATTGATTATTTTTTTAATCTCTTTCCAAAGGACAAGATACATAGGGTTTAATTTATTTCTTTTAATATATTTGTAATCCATTCCACTTAAAAAATAATGGGCAATACCAGCATAGAATACTATTATAATTCCCGCTATTACCCTTTCTTCATGTTTAACGATCAAAAAATCCACAAGATCTGATTCTAAAGATTTCTGCCACAAGAACTCAAATATTTGAGCGGGAAAACAAACCGTTTTATTCCTTTTCATGCTTTTTATATAAACAGCATAGAATTTATTTAGATCTTCATTACTTTCACATTTAGAAACCGATAAATTCTCGTTTAATCCTTTTTTTATTCTCTGTTTTGTAGAAAGTCGGAAAGATTGAAATAATCCTTGTTCGGTTTTTTTATCTAAATCAACAATTTGATAAGAAACCGTATCGGAGAATAATCCTTCTTCTTTTTGGGGTTTAATATCTAAAAATGATAAAATCTGGGGATGAAATTTAATTTTGATGCTTTCACCAAATAAATCAAAAATGTCTTTTTTAAAATTCTCGAAGTCAATCTCTTTTTTTAGGGGCAGCGGGCCGCCGTATTCACAAAAAGGCAAAGAAATTAATTTTTCTTTTCCGAAAACCTTAAACCTGACAAAAGGTAAAAACGCTTCATCCTTGTATAAATAATATTCGAATTTAAGCCACTTAAATTCTTTTTCCAAAAATTCGTGCCATTCCGAAGAATGAAAAAAGGTTTTAAACAAGGCCTGATTATAAAAATTGATAAATTCGTTTTTATTTATTTTTTGGAAATTCTGCATAAATTTGTTCACCGTTTTTAAATTCGTAGCCGATTTTTTTTAAATGACCCAGCATTCTGTCAAGCTGATTTAAATATTTTTTACCGCTGTTTTTACCCCCTTCAAATTCAACTCCATCCCAGGAATGCATATTAAAACTTATAAATTCCGGCTTTCTTAAAATAAATAAAAATTTATAAAAACCAATTCCTAATTTTCTTAACCAAGTTCCAACTAAAGGAATGCTGAATCCCACGGGACTTTCGGGAATCTCAAATATTTTATTGTTTATCCAAAAAGGTAAAATCGGTGCTTTTCCTTTATAACCCTCGTATCTTTTTAAGCGCCAGGGATATCTTGGAAAAACGCTGGCATCATATAAAAAACCGTATTTTTCCAATATTGGAAATTGTTCATTATCTATGATATTTCTAGGCGCCCTGAAGCCCTTAGGACGCGCCCTGAACAATCCTTGGTATAATCCCACAAAGTCGCTTATTTGTTGTTCTCTGGCCTCTAAATTTAACATATTAAGGGTGTTGTGGTAATAACTATGGCAGCCAACCTCGAAACCTATGCTCCACCCATTTGCCAAGTCGGGATATTTTTCTAAAACTTCGCCAGTTACAAAAAGAGTGGCATTGGTTTTATGCTTTTTGAAAATATGCAAAATATTGTCTAATTTCTCTACTCCTTCAAAAGAACCGTCATCTTCCCTTTTCTCAACATCAATTGATAGAAAACAAATCTTCATATTGTTGAATCATTTTATCTAAATTAAATTTTTCTATGACTGTTTTTCGCCCTTCTTTGGAAATTTTTCTTATTAAATCTTTATTGCCCAATAATAAATTTATCGCTTCAACTATTGCTTTTGGGTTTCGCGGCTCAATTAAAATCCCGTTTTCACCATTCTGAATAATTTCCGGCAAAGCACCGACCTTTGTGACAACTACTGGCACCTCTGCTGCCATCGCCTCAATAACCACCCAAGGAAATCCTTCTTTTACTGAAGGTAAAACAAAAACATCAAAAGCTTTTAAATATTTCCTGGCATCGAGTAATGATCCGGTTAAAATAAGATTATCTTTAAGGTTATATTTTTTAATAAGTTCTTCAAGTTTCGGCCTGTCTTCTCCGTCGCCGATAAGAATGAATTTTATTTCTTTATTGTTTATCAAGCTTACAGCTTCGATAAAATATTCTAATCCTTTTGGAGGGTAAAAATTAGCAATTGTTCCAACAACAAATTTCGAATTTTCAATTTTTAACTCTTTTCTTGCTTCTTCGCGAGGTAAAAATTCTAATTTATTAATATCTAAACCATTATGAATGGTAATAATTTCTTTTTTGGGCTTTATTCCCAGCTTAATCGCTTGTTGGCGGTCTGACTCGGCATTATTAACTATAAAATCTTTAAATTTGGCGGTATATTTTTCAATTAAAATATACATTTTCTTTTTCCATTTTGGCCAGGGATCGTTAAAAGTCCAACCGCCAATACGATAAATAATTTTTTTAATTTTTATTGACTTTCCGGCTAAACTGCCCAAAAAACCCGCCTTGGAACTGCATAAAAACAGAATGTCTGGCCTTTCTATCTTTAATAATTTTTTAATTTCAAAAAAGCCCAATAAATCAAATAAGGGATTGATACTTCGCTTGAGATATTTCAAGTGTCTTGTATTAATCCCTTTTTTTTCTAAAGCAACTAACAACCCTTTTTCATTATTTCCCTCCGGTCCAGCGCCAACTATAATATCATACCCACTTAAAGAAGTTGTGAATGTAAAAATAAAACGCTGAGCTCCACCAAACTCAGATTGCGTTACAAGAAAAAGTATTTTTTTCTTGGTATTCATTTACTCTCAAGAATAACAGAATTTCAGTGAAAAATCAACCCTTACGGAGTCCATCCAAGATTGTCCGGTCCGCCATAAGCGCCCATATCGTTCCGAGCAGTATTACTGGTGTAGTTCACATCATTATAAATATATTCTGGATGGCCAGCGTCAATACATAAAGAATATTCCGTAGTACCAGTTTTTAACCGGTAATCTCTTTGAGACACCAGAACAAATCCGGGCAAAACAACAATACATCCGTTTCCAGGTCGAGCATCGCCACCGTAATCCGTGGAATTACCATAAACATTACTAAAACTATTGTCAGATTTGCCGTCGCCGCTATGATAAATACCCGTGTTACTAATTGCCCCTGTTCCGCCGATATTACTGGTAATTATGCTGTTCATCACCTTGACGTTGGAATTCTCGGACCAAATTCCGTGATAATTATCGTCAATGGTGTTATTTCTGATTTCGGATGTGATTCCGTAAGAAAAGTTGTTTTTAATCAATATGCCTGCGCCATCCGTATTGGCAGAATTTCGGTTATTATAAATTAAATTATTCAGCATCGTAACCTGACAATTATTCTCAGCAACCAAGCCCCAACCAGAATCTTTAAAAGTGCTGTTTTTAATTGTCAAAGTTACGGAATTATCCGACTGGCAATAAATTCCATATTTATCCTTGCTTTTGAGAACAACTCTTTGAATTAAAATATCTTTACCATCGGTAATATTAATGGCATTATCATTGCCTAGGCCATCAATAACCACACTGCTCGATGTTTCACCAATTAATTTTAAGCTCTTATTTAAATTGACATTTTCATTATAGGTTCCACTTTTTATTGAAATTGTGTCACCATCAATGGCTGCATTAATGGCTGCTTGAATTGTCGTATAATCCGAAGGAATATTTATGGTTATCGGATTACGAGAAGGAGGACTTGGAACAGGAGGAACTGGCGGTTCCGGCTGCGGCTCGGAAACAACGAAATCTTCTCCAGTCGAATAATAATCTCTTTCAAAATTATTTATATTATAAATGGCGTTCCAATTATATTCAGCGGCAAGAAAATCGTCAGCTGTTTTTATCCATCTTTTTTCTCCAATATCGCCATTGGGATAAACCCCCACACCAACTTCTTGGTGTTGGGGGTAAAGTTTATAAACCTTCTCATCTCCTACTGCGCGTACCAAATCAGAAGTAATATATTCATCCCGCTCAGCGGGACTAACTTCTTTTATGTTTTCCCATTTCAGATGGCCGTATTGATTGAATATTTCCGGATTAAGAATTAAGCGTTTAAATTTTTCTGTCCCCATTATTTTAACAATATAAACATCAATGCCGCTTTCTTGCCGAATTAAATCACCGTCAATAATATCAATTGCCCAAGTTTTAAATGGGATAATCAACAAACTAAATAATATTAAAATAAAAAACTTTTTCATCTCATTTTAATTATATCACAAAATTAAATACAAATGAAAAACAAAAACCCCCAAAAAGGGGGTTTTTGTTTTTCATCCCAAGTCACTCACAAGGAAAAGTATCTTGGGTCCGAATCAAGTTTATGGAGCAGCTGTTCCTCTAAGAGTTCTGAAGAGAAGCGGTAGAGTACCGATATTCATAATGTCTTCCGGCATACCGTACCTGCCATCTGCGCTGTTTGCTGCGCCAAGTCCTTCTTCAAGAGTACCATCATCCCAGACAACCGAACGCAGAGGTGTACTCCAGGTATCGGTTGCTAAATTAGCAAAGTCTGCAGCATCATTGGAAAACTTCAGATAAATATACTCATCGAGTTGGTCGAAATCAGATAAGTCAGAACCCGCTAAATCAATGTGGAACTCTTTGGTTGTGCCAGATGGAATGGTAATATCTTTCATCTCAAAGCCAAAACTGGTGCTGGTATCGGTTGAGTCAGCAGTAAATAAACCGTATATAACGCTATCGCTTGAGACAACAGCTTCGGTCCAGTCATAGAGAGTCAAAGTACCACTTTCGCTTGTGGCAGCGTCTGCCTGACCAGATGAAGCAATCACATCAAACCTCAAAGAAGCGCTACCGATATCACCAAGAACCGCATTATCATTATCACCATTGAAGAATACGTCATAACCAGTTGCGGTAATGGTAAATCTGGCAAGTTCTGTTTCAACGCCTGACCAAGCACTCTTGGCAAAGACCGGTTTTGAACGAGTAATAAAGTGAAGAGCGAGGCTGGTATTAGGCACAGTAGTAGTAGTAAGCGTAGTTTCTTGCCTACCTGACTGAGCGCCATACGCCTTAAAGCCAGTTAACTCCGAAGTACTGTGATTAATCATCACCGGTACTTTGGATTTTGCGCCACTACCACCAAGATAGCCCTTAACATCAACTAAAACAGTAATGTAAGTGCTGTCATCCTTTGGAACATAAATTCTATTGTCGTCGCTAAAGTTAAAAGCTAAACTCGCAGTAGCTTCAAAGGTTTTCTTTGGAGAAATTGTCCAATTGGCTGTTCCCCACTGGCTCTCGGTCTGATACTTAAGGGCAACACCGCTAAAGTTGTCACTGTCTTTTGAGTCTGCGTTTGTGGCAGCGGCATTTCCATCATAAAGACCGATTGCGAATTTCTCAATCTTCCAGGCCTCGTAAGTACCAGAAAGCTTAAACTTACTGACTGCATTATCATTAGTACCCATCACCAGGAGTGACTTATCTGGCGTGTCAGAAGCAACAGCAATAGTCATTGAACCATAATCAGCAATACCAAAGTTCACAGTAGCGGCTAATGGGTTTGGAGCATTGTTGGCTGCTTCAACGGAAGTGCCATCTTTGTCAACAGCCGAAATATCAGTGGCGGCGACTAAGATGTCAAAACCAATCCAGGTGTCAGCACCAGAAGCACTGGCTGGAGCAGCTGAAGAAATATCCACCTTAACCAGCATTGTTCTGCTTTCTCCGGCTGGAATTGTCCAGCTAAGTCCAGTATAATCTACATTTTCATAAACGTCGGCGGTTCCGGTAAATCCTTTGGCTGTTGAACCAGGGACTAAGGCACCAGTAGTAGTGTCGTAAATAGAAACAGTACTAATACTATCCTTAACATAGTTTGTATCTACGCCCAGTGACAAAGGAACGGCAGTTTTTTCACCAATATAACCGGTCAATTGGATAGTGTTAATTGTGACATCTGAAGCAGCACCGGCTGTAAAAATCATACCAACAGCTTCTACTCCGGATTGGCCAGCAATATAGACCTTTTCAGTGCCAGCAGCATCATTACCAGATGGAGTAGCTGCTAAAGTAATAGCTAAGCTCGGAGCTTCAATAGTCATTTCTTCACCGGCAATATTGCCAGAAGGAACAATTACTGAATCATCTACTGCATCAGTAGTTCCGGCATATTTCATATAACTAACATTACCGGAAGTTCCAACCATTGAGGCATAACTATAAAGCAGAAAATTGACACCATCTGTTGCTGTTAATTCAACACCGCTATCAGTAGCGCTTATGTCAATATCAGCTGTTACTTGGAAAGTTCTCTTCTGTCCAGCGCTAATGTCAAAAGTGTCAGTAAATGCTTCCCATAGACCGTTTGTACCTCCCGTACAAGCGTCAAGACCGGCTGTAAGAGCAGCCGCTGCACCACCAGCACCATTGTTGTCAAAATATATACCATCTTTTGGACCAAGAATAGTTGTCCCAGTGTCTTTGTCTATAACCTTTATATCTGTAATATCAGCTCCAGCACTCACAGAAGCTTCCTGATAAGTGCCACCGCCGCTATCATCATGACAGAAAATTAATTCTGTTCTTTTGACAGTAATATCAGCAGCTGCAGTCATTGAATATTCAAGGAAAACAGTATCATCAGTATCGGTTCCGATATTATCAGCATTAGGACCAACCTTGTTTAAAGTTAGGTCGCCACCCACGCAAGTTATGTTAATACCTTCTGTGGTAGCAGTGCCAGCAGTGTCAAAACCAGTAATAGCAGCTTTCATGCCATACCCATAGATATTTCCTGTTGCTAAAATATCGGTTGCCAATTCAAGATAAAGAATAATGGTGTAAGTTGGTTTTACGCCACCAATATCAGCGTAAACACGGAAAATCTCACTATCGCCTTTCTTAATGTAATAAGGTGAACTTAGGACAAAATCAAGATAACCGCTGCTGGCAATTGAAGTAGCCGTAGCCACGGTTAATCCAGTATTATCCTTTAATTTAAGATTGGTAATTTTGTCATTGTCGGCTGTGCCGCTGTTGTAGAGACGAACTCTTTTAAGATAACCGCCTTCAGTTGCTACAGCAACTTTAAACTGGCTAATTTCCTGTTCTGTTCCGCCAACAGTCGCATTTCGGCTACCAGAGCCGCTTGCTGTAACCGTTAAAGTTCCAGCGGGAGTAGCACTGCTTGCCATTGGATTACCATTTATTGGGAATACACCGCCAACGGTTCCAGTGCCAGTTACTTCGGAAGCAAGCTCAATAGCAAAATAGCTAACATTGCCTGCATTGTCGTCTGCAGCAGCCATATCAGCCACTACTTCAAAAGTAGCTGGGGCAGCAATGCCTAAATTGATAAAGCTAACTTTACTGGTTGCTGAAGATAAACTTCTGCCAGAACCAATACGGGTGCCATCTTTGTAAATATAGATGTCGCCGAAGTCGTCAACTTGACCAGCCCCTTTTCTGGCGATTGTAACCTGATTAACTGTTCCTGTCCCGTCAACTTTCACCTTTAAGAAAGTTACGCCCTGAGCATGTAATGGAATAGTGGCAGCTGGTGGGTTGTCAGACGCTAATGAAAGCGTAATCGGTCCCTCGGCAGCGCCTCCACCACAAATACTCGCACCAGTGGTGTAATTGTCTCGATCAGTTGAATTAATTATATACACAGAATCCCAGTCATAACTCTTACTGTTAAAACAGGCAAGAGTTTCAACCCACTGCTTGGTACCCACGTCTCCGTTTGGAGAAAGTTTGTATACTTTCGTATCATTTATTTCTCTTACCAGAGAAGAAGTGGTATAACCAGCAACAGTGGCGGCTGAGATTGTTTTAATATTACTCCACTTTAAGTGTCCGTAGCTGGCAAAAACCTGGGGGTTTAAGACGAGGCGCTTGAAGGTCTTGGTGCCAACAAACTTGACGATAAAAACATCATACGGATAGTATGTGTTTCCATCGGCATCAACGAAAGTAGCATCAGGACTAACAACATCGCCCTCAACAACTGCGGCAGCTGCTGGAACAACAAACATTGTGCCAACAAGCCATAAAGTGGTCGTAATCGCTAATGTAATCGATAAAAATCTTTTCATTTTATATTTTTTGTTTTAATTTTTTAATGTTTCGACCTTTATTCCCCATCTTTTTAAAAAAAAGATGGGGGTTTAATTTCAATCCTATGGCTGAACATCTGGTTCAACCTTTGGTTGAATGCTTTCAAATTCTGCGGATTTTGATTCAATACTGTCTGTTTCTTGCGGAACAATCATATCTTCCGGATTTATTTCTTCCTGTTCTGTTGTTTTAGAGGACTCGGAAATAATCTGTTTTGTTTGTTCGTTTGTTTTTGTTATTTCCGCCAAAGCATTGTCAGTTTCTTTTTTTAGTTCTTCTTTTTCGCTTGGCAACATATAGCCCAATTTTTCATTGCTCCTGATTAATGTTTCTTCATATAAAGGCGTCTGGGCTTGAATAAGTTTTGCAATTTCTGCTGCTTTGTCCGCGTTCTTTCCTTTTAAACTGTCCATGCTCGTTTGAAGTATCACCATTTCTGAAGTAAAACTTTTTACTGTTTTTTCAATGTCCTGTTTTGTTGACGATTCTCCCATCAACTGGTTAAACTCGTCAATTCTTTGGGTTGCGAATTTTATTGAAAGTTTTGTCTTATTAAATTCTCCCGGCGTAAAAGTAAATTGGGTTTTTTCAAAAGCGGTTTTTAATGGATAAAGAAAATTTCCCGCCACGCTGTTTTGGGCAGCGCTGATTACGCCGACCGTGGCAAAAGAACTTATTAAAATTACAATCACTAAGGCAAGGGCAAAGGCGGGTTTGAAAATCTTTAAAATATTAAAATTAAAAAGAGGCAAAATTAATGAAGGTTCTTTCTTCATATTTTCCTCTCTTGATATCTCAGATAACAAAAAACTTCTTTGGCTCTCAAGCCAAGAAGTATTCGGTCTAATCCGCTTTAAATTTTTTATTTGTCTTAAGATGGTTTTTTCCATAGGCCTTCCCCCATCTATACCCCTATAATATAAGACGAATGAGACGCCTATTTGTTACACCTTTCTTACACCCCCACAACCTATACATAGGTGTGGGGGTACATCCTGTATTACACCTATATTTCACCAATTTTAATGTGCTTTTTTAATGACTCCAAAGCGCGATGGATTAGAACCCTTATATTGCCCTCTGATTTATCCATGATTTTTGCTATTTCCGGCACTGAAAGCTCTTCCACATAATACCAAATAATCACATCCTGATACTCTTCTTTTATGAATATCAGCGCTTTGTGAATTTCTTCTGTCCATTCTTTTGATTTAATTTCATCTTTGGCCGGCTCTTTAGAAAGAAAATCCCTAAAATCATCATCCATTAAAATCTCTTGCGAACTCTTTCTTTTATAATAATCAGTGATTAAATTACGGGCTATTTTATATAAAAGACCGCCGAATGTTTCTTCTACTTTATTCTTATCCTTTACGAGATATTCCCAGATTCTCAAAAACGACTCGGATGTCAAATCCTCTGCCAATGCCTGTGAACCGACTTTGATTCTGACAAAACGAAAAACCCTTGGCGCATAAATGTCGTAAAGTTGGCCAAAGGCATCTTTGTCCCCTGAAATAATTTTTGCAGCCAATTCTTTTTCTTTATCAATTGTTTGAATGTTATCCATACTGTCTATTTAAGCATACCAAAGAAAAAAAAGAGGGGCAACACCCTTCGGATATTGCCCCATTTTTTCTCGTTCTTACCTCCTTTTCAGAGTTTAGTGAGTCTCACAGAAGATTTGTCCAGGAAATACCTGGGTCTGCCGTTCAAGATGACGTGGCCTCCTTCTGCCAAATGGTTTCGTAGTCCTGGAAACGTCCGGAGAGTTGAGAGCTCTACCAAGACTTTCAGGGCCTGTTCCCTGACCGTTTCTAAATTCACCACTTTGGCGGTCGTTTCGTCTTCCGAGACGACTTCCATGTAAACCATGGCTTCGAAGGGCTTTCCCACACAAGGCAGCATTGCCTTACCATCCAAGGCGATAATCATAAAACATTCCTCCTGTGATTTAAATTTCCTGATTGGCCAGGATAAAATCAGTATAGCAAATTAAAATAAAAAAGTCAAGTTTTTGTATAAATCCACCCGCAAATGAACTTATGTATGATTTTGGCAAAAATAAAAAAATTGAGCAGTTTATGCACTTGCTCAGGTGTTTGAATATTTAGATCGCTTCGACTGCCAGTCCTTTCATTGCGGCCAATTCTTCGACTTTTTGTTTGGTAGAGAAAACCTTGTCCGGAGCAGCGCAACTTACAGTAAACCTGTAAGTGCCAACTCCTCTTTTGCCAACAAAGACATCCAGGCGCTCGGCCAATAAAAGAGAAACCAGCCCTCTTCCTTTTGCATCAGCTGTCCCCTGAGGCTCACCCTTTTCAGACGAAACCACGAAGGGGATAGAAACCATTTCGGTTTCTGAATCAATACAAAGCTTTGCCATTTTTCCCTCCTTTCTAAAAAATTTGGTAGATTTTCCTGCTTTCAGGGTCAAAGAACAAAACCCTTTCGCCCTTGTAAAATGCTATTAGATGTGCATACCAACGCATCTTTTCCCATCCTTTCCTAGAAAGCTCCTCCCAGGTAATTTCTTGACCTGCCTTTAATTCTTTTTCCATTCAGGCCTCCTTTATTAAATTGAAAACCATATAGGTTTTTGTGCTAAAACAATAATAGCAAATATATTAAATTATGTCAAGTTTTTATGGCGTATAATCAACTGTGTTCTTAATATCCACAACCGCCCCTGATTCTAATATAATTGGCGGCTGGCCTGATCCATAATACATAAATACCCCGATACAGAATTTTACAAAATAATTTCACGGCGAGGCGCTTCGCCCATAATGGATTGGGTCTATTCGACCCACGCACCTCGCGAAAAATTACACGATTTTTTTCAGCATAAAGTTTATAAACTATCTCACGGTAAAATTTATACGGGGCAGGCATGGTCAAAAACCGACCCGCAATTCTTACGAGATTCAGCCTCGTAAGATTTTATTCTAGAGCGATATCTCTAACGCCTCCGAACTCAAAGTCCCCTAACCATTTCTCTATATTCTGCTTATATTTATCTTGCCCGCCAAAAACATCCAATAAAAATTCTCTATTCGTTATTGATGGAAAATTTTTCTTACCTAAATAATCTAAATGACTAGACCATCTATAATTATTTAAAAATTCCACCGCCTTTGTATGGTCATTTAATTTCCTGACCCGCCATTCCGGAAATTTCAAATCTAATGGATTTAAATGAACGTAGTAAGGAAGATTTAGAAAATGATTTTGTTTATCAATTAATATTGCCTTAAAGGCGCCTTGGAATAAATGACCAACTCTTTTATATTTCCCGTTAAAAGACAGAGTATAACCTGTTCCAAGTTTCTGCATAAACTTAGTAATGCCGCCATCTTTCTTTTGGCGCAATAATAAATGAAAATGATTCGGCATCAAACAAAATACTAAAATCTCCACCAATAACTTTCTCGGTCCTTTAATCTTACGAGGAATCTTACGAGGTTGAACCTCGTAAGATTCGACTTCCGAAAATTTGTAAAATATATTCTCTGCCGGAGCCTCATCGTTAAATTCAAAAAGGTCATGGACAAAACGAAAATAATCTTTATCATCTAAAAATATTTTTCTCTTCTCAACTCCACGATTAAAAATATGATAAATTTCATTATTCGCAAAATCAATTTTTCTCATATAATCATTATATCAAAAAATAAATAATCTTACGAGGTTCAACCTCGTAAGATAGATTTAGCTATTACAGCTTAAATCAACAATAATAAGTCAAAAAAACTCCTATGGCTCGTAATCCACATCTCCTTCTTCCACGCTCGCCCCTCCTTCAATTTTGATTGGATTAGTATCTCCGTAATAAATAAAAACATGGTCTAATACGCCACTGCTTCCCGAAATAAATTCTATATTCTTCCAATCCCCGTTTGCTGGCAAAGTCGCGCCGTCATTATTCGTATCCCCGCCAAAACTATCATCTTTTATTGAAGTGAATACAATTTCACTGCCTGAGGCTGCTTGGGCCAACAGAGTTCCTTTTATTAATAAGGCGATATAATGGGGACTACTTGGTTTAAGAACAGTACCCGGCTCCAAGGTTAGTGTTTTGCCCTCAGACACGATAATGTAATCGCCGAAATTTGAAGTTAAAACATACGGTAAATTTGAACCCCAAACAACATCTTGATCGAAAATAGATTCTGAATGAACCAAAATTCCATTAATTAAATTGTTTGAGACTTGATTATCTTTAAAGTTGGGATAGGCACCATATATAACAATCGCTCCCTGACTGCCATATCTGGTATTTGTTCCAACTTCTCCATTGTTTGTAAATTGATTATTTTTGATTATTGGCGAAGCACTATTTACAACTTGTAATCCATGTTCTGAATTATTTTCAAATAAAGAATTTTCTATCACGGAAACATCTGCGGGGCCCTCAATTAAAATTCCTACCTTGGACTCTATAAAACTAGAGTTTTTTATTTTTGAATTCGAATTAGTCAAGCGCAACCCCCTGGTTAAACTTTTTTCTACGGTGACATTTTCCATTTCTATTGAACCGCCATCCACTTTTATCATTTCGGTTTCCACCTGGTTTAATCCCTCTTTTATGCCACCATAACGAAAAACAACATTTTTCAAAATTGAATCTTTGCTTGTCGCGGTAAAAATCATATTTAACCAATCTCCGGCTGACGCACTCCCTACTCCCCCATAATCAGAATCGTTCTTTGAAGTAAAAACAATTCTTTCGCTGACATTGCCTTCTGCTTTCAATGTTCCCTGGATTTCCATAAAAGTATAAAATGGATTCTGAGGCATTATAATTGCGCCCGGCTCAATTGTAAGGGTCGCGCCGTCTAAAACTTTTGGCCAATGGCCCGCATTGGATTCAATATAATAAGGACTTCCGGCAATTGTCCAAGTTGTGTCTTTAGAAATAATTGTGGTATCAGGAATAAATGTGCCAGGAGTCCTGATTTCGTCATTGGAATTGGTTGGCGTGGGAATTTTCTTTAATTCAAAATCAAAACTGTTATTATTTGTATCTTGACCGCTTATTCTCTGCATGCTTTTATCTTGCCCAAGCACTTGCTGAAATTCCGTTCCTTCTTTAACAAAATCAACACTTCCCCAGGCAACAACATCAATCGCGCCTGCTTTTACTTCGTCAATTGTTTTAATCGCATCAGTCGGATCCAATGAAAAAATCGCAACAGAACCATCGGTATTACTTAATTGCTTGGAATCATAAACTTGCCAGTCAGAATCAGGATTTCCATTTAAATCTGGATATCCTTCCAAGCCAATCAAATAATAGCCGCCAGCAGAAATTGAGGCAGTTTCGGGAAATAACTTATTGCGATAAGGGTCATTCCACTCCCGAACTGAAGAATAATAGCAAAAAGAATAACTGGCTAAATTTATAGCTGTATCAGTTGGATTATATAGTTCAATAAATTCATTATTTTTGATTTGTATTTCATTTATAATTAAATGCAATGGCTCGCTAACAGAAGGCACGTCTTCGTCTATTGATGAACTACTAACTATTTCTTCAGGTGGTTGACTTGCAAAGGGCGAAACACCACCGCTGTCGCCTGTTTTGGGGCCAGTAACAATAATACTGCCATCGTCTTTTTTCTTGTCCGTTTTTTTCTTATCCGTTGCAGTCCCGTCCTGTGGAATAGGGATAGGAACTTCAATAGATGGCTCATTAATATTTTCAATCGGAACAGAAACAGGTTCTTTAACTATATCTCCTGACACTGGAAATCTCATTGGTTTTGGCTGGGGCGTTTCCTGAAAAATATATTCTTGCTGATTGTTTTGTTCTTCTTGCTGGTTATTTTGGTTAATTCCCAATAAGTTATTCACGAAAACCTGGCCGCGCTGTAAAAAAGACAATTCTTTTTTTGTATCATATTTTGCCAGTTCCTCGCGCCACTTTAATTCGTCAACAAATAATTTAATAACTCCTGCTCCATACACGACTGCTTTTGGCGCAAGGTGCAACCAGTAGTCATTACTGAGTTTAGAATCATTATTAATTTCGTATTTTGGATTATTGTTATCTAATTTAAAAATTTTATTATTCCATTCAATTGGATAATTTATCACAACAACTCTAAATAATTTTCCATTTTCATCTTCTGTGTAGCCATAAATTCTTTGACCAATTTTATTATAATCCTCTTGTATTTCTTTTATAATTTTAGGATTAGTATAATCTTTTGATAAAGTTGTTCCCGGAACAGAATCTTTGCTAAAAAAATACTTATTGCTGTATTTGGCTAATTCGTCAAACGCTTGGCCAATACTGAATAAATACGAAGGAGAATAACCATTAGATTTTAATTTATCAGCCAAACTATAATCTTCTGGTTTTAAATTTCTCGCCCAATCTTCATATGGTTCGCCCAAAAGATGATGGTCATTTCTTGAATGAGCAGGAACAGTCATATCTTCAATTAAATGTAGAATATGGCCAAGGCCATACCATGCTTTTTCCTGGTTATTTGCCATAAAATAATCAACAGACGCAAACCAGGAAAAATCGCCGTGAGCTGAATAATTATTTTTTCCGAATATTTGTTCAAGAGCTCCTAAAAATTTTTCCAAATCCTGAGAATTAACATCTAAAGCCCATTCTTTGGCAGTATAAACGCCGAATGGCGCTCTGTTATAAATTGGGTCATAAAGATGAAAAGCCGGTCTTGGTAAAACATCTTCGTCTAAACTTCCTTTTAAAATCTGTTCTAATTGTGATTGTTTTATATCCGGCTCGTAAAACAAATTATAGAATTTAATTATCTCGTAAGTCAGATTGTAATGAGTAGGATCACCCGAGTAAGAAAAAGCCTTGTTTAAATTAAAAACAAAGCTTCCCATAAAAACAAATATTAAAATAACTATTAAAATTATTCTTTTATTGTACATGCCTTTATAGGTCCTCTATAAGCCAGTCGCCATCCCAATTTTTAATAAATGACATTGTTTCCGCCCATTTGACGCCTTCTCGCATTATTGAATAATCATAGTATGTTGTGCTTTTATTGAATGTTTCTATGCTTTCTATTTGTTTTGGTAGATCATTCAACATTTGACTTTTTAATTCGGCATTATTTAATACTTCAATTAGACCATCTTTAATTTTTTCTCTTTCGTCTTTTAAAAAACATTCTATCGCTTTATCTAAATCTCCATCAGTTAAAGCTTGCCTAAATTTAGCATAAGTTTCTTCTGGGGTAGTTCTGGTTGGAACGGCATTTAATGCTGGTGATTCTCCAGACCACAAACCCTTTTCAACCAATTCTCTTTCTGTAAACATTCTGTACGGAAATTTGCTCTCGGCAAAACCCATGCGAACATATTCTTTTCTCGCTTGCCACCATTTATTTAATTGCAACCCGCCCCAGAATGCAAAAATCCCGAAAATAATTAAAAAGATAACAATAGTTGCTATCTTTTTTCTTTTTTGCTGTTTAATATTAAAATCGCCAACAGCTTGCATTTTATCCTGTTCCATAATTATATTATATAAAAATACCTGTTATTTGGCAATTCCTTCGGTAGAAGCCGGTTTCTTTTTTCCAAAAACAAAAATGTAGAGAATTTCCAGAATGGCCAGAGTGTTTAAAATAAGCAGAGCGATAAACCATTTTTTATTGCCATTTTTTGCCGCTTTCCACAAAGCAACGCCCTTCCAAGGCAATACCCACAATGCAATTAAAATAATAACCCATGGATTATTGGTAAAAAATTGTTCCAAGCCCATATTTTTATTTACCCCGTTAAATCTTGTCCGCCTTTGGCGGAATTTAACTGGGGTGAATTAATTATTATGTTTCTATTTTCCGCCTTATTCTGTTGTCCTGCCGTCAAAATGTTCTTCATTGCTTTCCGCTCTTTCTTTCGTGGCGCGGGCAACTCCGTCCCGATGATTTGGCGGGGAATAAATAGTGTAAAACTTGAGAAATTCCAAGTCAGAAGTATTGATAATATTATGCTTGGTCCCGGCTGGAACCAAAACCGCATATTCAGCTCCGATTTCATGCTCTACGCCGTCTAAAATTGCTTGTCCCTTGCCGCTTTCAAAACGAAAAAACTGGTCAACGTCATTATGGACCTCCTCGCCAATATCCTCACCCGGCTTTAAACTCATTAAAACCAGCTGAGAATGTTTTCCCGTATAAAGCACTTTGCGGAAATTGTCATTCTCATTGGTCATTTCACCGATATTATTTACAAATCCTTTCACCTTGTTAAATAAGATTTGAGTCGATTTCTGAGAAATAACTTACCATGATAGGTCTTTAGATATTTCTCTCGGTGAGTAGCGTCTTGTTGATTAAGACACGCTTCATAATAAATCAACTTCAATGGTCTTCTATTTTTCGTTGATTCTACCTTGCCTTTTTGATGCAACTCAAATCTTAATTTTAAATTATTAGTATACCCTGTATAAAACTTTTTATCTTTGTTCGACTTTAAAACATAAACATAATACATAAAACAAGAATTTAAAATTATTTAACAGGGTGAATATCCTTTTAATATTAATAATTATATTTACATTATACTATACCACAAAATAAAAGCGAGGTCTAATCATTTTAAAAAAATTGAGGTTCTTAGAACTCTCTAAGAACCTCCCTAATAGAAAGATTCAGAATTGAGATTGATGACGTGGCCAATTCCTAATTCGCGCGCTCTTCTTTTTGTGGCTTCTCTAATTTTGTCTTGTAATTCAATCGAATTTTTCGCTTCTTCGCTAATTCTAACAACTTCTCTTCCCCCAAGCGATTGGAGAATTTTGCCCATCCGCATTATAAAACGATATTTGCCATCTGTCTCAATAATAATCCCTTCTCCTTCTATTGTGCGTTGGGTTTTCTTCATTGAAAACCTCCTTTTTAAAAAGAACTTTTGTCTCTTATTGAACGTTTTATTTCTATTATTTTCTCTTTTAATTTATGGCCGCGAATAATTTCTATGTACGACTTTTTGATATTAAAATATCCAGCCAAAGATTCAATAATTGCTTTATTCGCCTTTCCTTTAATTGGCAATTCTTTTATTGAAACAATAAAATTATTTTCTCCAATTTTCTCTATCTTATTCTTTTTTGCCCTTATCTTAACTTTTACAAAAATTTTCACGGAGTTATTTTATCAATAAAACTTCTAATAAAACAATTAAACCGGCGAAAAAAAGATAAGCCAAAATCACCAGCCACCATTTCATTCTTATTTTTTTAATAATAATAGATATAAAATTTTATTTTTCAATTATTAGTTCAAAAAAGTAATAGTTAATTGAAGTATGGTCGCAAAACTCACCCAGAGAAGATACGGGATTTGGATATAAGCAATCCAGCGCACATGCGGAAAAATGGCAATCATTGCCCAAACAAGAGTAACGAGAACCAAGAGAATATCCAAACTTGCGAGAAGATTATTTTTTAAGCCGAATTGGATTGGAGTAAAGGCAAAATTAAAAATAAGATTTAAAATAAACGGCAATAAAACAATAAACACAATCTTCTTTTGAAATGCCATTATAAAAACCTTGCCGAAAGAAAGAGCAATCAAAACATAAAGAACAGCCCAAACTGGCCCAAAAAGCCACGAAGGCGGCGACCAGGATGGCTTAACAAGTTCTTGATATGTATTATAGTTGTTCATGTTTTTATTTTAAAAATTAAATCTAAAAACTTCTTTTATCTTCCGTTTGTTATTGTAAGTTATATGGTGCTTTGCGATTTGCCTTTTTTGATGGCTGTTTGATATCGCCTGATTTTTATTTAAAACAAAACCAATATGCTTGTTTTCTGTTCCGTGATTTATTTTCATTTTCTCCCAGATTATCACATCGCCAAGTTTCATATTTTTATTATCAATCTTTTTCCAACCAAATTGAATCATTTTTTCGCGAGTTTTTTTGACTGTTGCGTGCGGAGCGTCAATCAAGCCATTTAAATACAAAATACTGCTCACAAACGCGGTGCAGGATTTTCGCCCATTTTGATAAATATCAACTATCCTTTTTCTATTTTTATCTTCCATAAAATAAGATTTGAACAGTTTTGTTCCTGTGCTGTTTTTTATCATCTGCAAATAGGTTTTTTGTTTTAATTGGCTTAAATTCATGGATTTATAATAATTTCTTTTCCTTTTACGTCCACTTTAACCTTACTGCCTTCTTTAATTTTTCCCTCAACAATCATTTTTGCCAATGGGTCTAAAACCAGATGCTGGATTGTTCTTTTCAAGGGTCTTGCCCCGAAGTTAGGGTCAAAACCTTTTTCCGCCAGTAATTTTTTGGCATTGGCTGAAACATTGATTTTTATTTTTTTGATTTTCATCCTTTTCTCAATCATATTTAATTGCAAATCAACAATCTGCCTGACTTCATCCGTGCTCAAACTATTAAAAATTATGATTTCATCAAGACGATTCAGAAATTCCGGCCTGAAATTTTCTTTCAAAGAATCCATTATCCGCGTTTTTATTTCGTCTTCTTTTTTCTTTTTGGCTTCTCCGCCGTGGGTAAAGCCGAATTCCGCCATTTGCTGCAATTGCTCGCTTCCCACATTTGAAGTCAAAATAATTATGGTGTTTTTAAAATTAACCAACCGGCCTTTGGCATCAGTCAGACGACCCCTATCCAAAATCTGCAATAAAATATTAAAAACTTCAGGATGGGCTTTTTCAATTTCGTCAAAAAGCACAACGCTATACGGCCTGCGTCTGATAATTTCAGTTAATTGTCCGCCTTCCTCATAACCAACATATCCCGGAGGAGAACCGATTATTTTTGAAACAGTGTGCCGTTCCATATACTCGGACATGTCCAACCGCACGACTGCGTTCTCGTCATTAAACATAAATTCCGCCAGGGCCAAAGCCAATTCTGTTTTGCCAACTCCGGTCGGACCCAAAAACATAAACGAGCCAATGGGCTTATTTTCCTCGGAAATTCCGGCTCTGCTTCTACGTATAGCGTTGGCAACAATGGAAATCGCCTCATTCTGGCCAATTACTCTTTTCTTCAATTCTTCTTCGGCTTTTGCCAATTTTTCGCTCTCGCCTTCAAGCATTTTATAAAGAGGAATGCCTGTCCAGCGAGAAACAACTTTGGCAATATCCTCAACGCTGACAATTTCTTTTAAAATTCCTTTTTTTTTCTGAATTTCATTAAGTTTTTTCTGATGGTCTTTTATTTCCTTTTCAAATGCCGTGATTTTACCATAGCGAATTTCCGCGACTTTCTGCAAGTCACCTTTACGCTCGGCAATTTCCGCTTCTTTTTTAAAATCGTCAATTTTTTTCTGGAAGTCCCGTATTTTTGAAATAATTTCTTTCTCGGTTTTCCATTGCAGTTCCATTCCCCAGCTCTGTTCTTTTGCTTCGACAATTTGTTTTTTAATTTCTTTTAACCGCTCTTTTGACTCATTGTCTTTTTCCGATTTTAAAGCCCTTACTTCTATTTCCAATTTCATTTCCCGTCTTTTCATTTGATCAAGCTCTGCTGGCATGCTATCAATTTCCATTTTTAAGGCAGAGGCCGCTTCGTCCATTAAATCAACTGCTTTGTCGGGCAAAAATCTGTCAGAAATATATCGGCTGGACAATTCCACGGCCGCCACAATTGCCGGGTCAGTAATTCTCACTCCGTGATGAACTTCGTATTTTTCCTTAATGCCGCGCAGCATAGCAATGGCATCATCTATATCCGGCTCTTTAACATAAATCGGCTGAAACCGCCTTTCAAAGGCCGGATCTTTTTCAATATATTTTTGGTATTCTCTTAATGTCGTAGCGCCGATTGCACGCAATTCTCCGCGAGCAAGGGCTGGTTTTAACATACTAGAAGCGTCAATCGCGCCCTCAGCAGCGCCAGCTCCGATTAAAGTGTGAAGTTCGTCTATAAAAATAATGAATTTGCCGTTAGCACGGTTTACTTCCCGCAAAACAGCTTTTAACCGATTTTCAAATTCGCCTCTGAATTTTGTGCCAGCCACCATTCCGCCCAAGTCAAGAGAAATAAGCTCTTTTTCTTTCAGTCCTTCAGGAATGTCTTTGTTCACGATTCTCTGGGCCAAACCCTCAACAATGGCTGTTTTGCCCGTTCCTGCTTCGCCAATCAAAACCGGATTATTTTTTGTCCTTCTATTTAAGACCTGCATTACTCTTCTGATTTCATTGTCACGGCTAATTACAGGATCAAGTTTCCCTTGTCTGGCAAGTTCAGTAAGATTTTTTGTGTATTTTTCCAAAACCTGGTATCTTGCTTCCGGCTCCGTATCCGTGACTTGTTCTCCGCCCCGCAAATCAGCCAGAATTTTTAAAACTTTTTCATAATTCAGACCACTATGCTCTAAAACTTCTTTTGCCTTAATTGGCACAGCCAACATTGATAAAAAGAAATGCTCTGTTGAAACAAATTCATCTTTCATTTTTTCCGCTTCGCGGAATGAATTCTCAATCGCTCTGCCTAATTCTTGCGTTAAAAACGCTTGCATAATCATACCCGTGGCAATTGATATTTTCGGCATTTTTACAATAGCGTCATCAATTTCTTTTTCAAGTTTCTTAACATCAATTCCGGCTTTTTCCACAATAGCCAAAACAAGCGACTCTTCCTGAATGAGTAACGCTTTTAAAAGATGGAGGGCGTCAACTTGCTGCTGGCTGCGTTCCGAAGCAATGCCGTAAGCATCCTGCAGCGCCTCCTGGGCTTTATTTGTAAATTTGTCCATTCTCATATACAAATTATACTATTATTATATTATATTGTATATTTCCATTTTATAAAATTAGCACTCTCATGTCAAGAGTGCTAACCGAGTCTGACTCGGTGCTAACCGCGTCAGACGCGGTGCTAATGTAAATAAAAGAAAAAGGCGTGGGTGAACCCCACGCCTTTACATTCAAAGGACGAATTTAGCGACTAAACGCCTGAACGCTAAAATTGGTCGCAGAAGCAAAGCAGGTAGTGACTGCCGACCCAGTTAGACCTGAAAGAGCTGAGGTAGAAGCCCCAGTCCCTGCCCCGAAACACATTCGGCACCCTGAAGTGGCCGTCGGCATCTTTCCAGAGAGCATCCTTCTTGTCGAAGGATAAATACCAGCAATCTTTCGGCAACTCATCTCGCTTCTGTTCGAAAACGAGAGAGGCGCCTTGGGCACCAGTCAGAACAGCGTTCTGGCTCTCAAGAAACGCCATGCGCTCCTCGGACGTCGTTGTGTCGGAAACGATCTGTTTAAAAACTTTCACTCGGAGCTTGCGTCCAGGGACGAGTTTTGTCGTTGCCTTGGCGAAGTTCGCGTCCGTGATGTCGTCGTTGTAGTAATAGAACTTTTTACGGTTCTGCTTACTGAACGAATCCAGACGGGTGTCGTGAATGTAGTCTTCGGGCACGACGATAGTGCCTAGATCCACGAACAGGGCAAACTTCTCCGATTCTTCTGGAAGTAAGGTTGTGGCCAACACTTTTTTCAGAGCTTTTTGCCCCTTACTCCATTTCTCTGCTGTCGTCTGGTCGATTTTTCCAAACCCTTCTCCAGGTCGAGGCAATTGTTCCGTCACTGCTGTGAGAAACTTTACCCACCAACCCGGAACTTCCGAAATCAAGGTTGTTCCACCCATTGTGGTTGCTCCTTTTTTGTAAGATGCAAATCCCTTGCAGGATTGCATACCTTTTTAGGGTACGCCTCGATTATACGCCCTTATTTAAATTTTGTCAAGAAAAAATTAGCCCCGACGTTACGTCGGGACTAATTCATGATTTCATTATTTAAAAACTATTTATTTTTCCTTCTGATGAAGGTAGGGATATCTAATTCGGAATCATCATCGCTCAAAGGACTTTTGTATTTAGTTGAAATATTTGGCCTTTCCATTTCTGTTTCGCTTCCTTTTTTGGCTTTTCTTTTTTCTGTTTCAATTGACAAAGACGGTTTTCTTTCTCCAATAATTTCCAATTGGCCGTTGTTCCGGTAATTATTTCCAAAACCGGTTGCGATAACCGTGATTTTTATTTCTCCTTTCTTAGCTTTCTCGTCTATGACCGCGCCGAAAATTATCTTGGCGTCAGGATCGGCTGATTCGGTAATAACCTTGGCTGCTTCGCTAATTTCAATCATTCCAATATCTTCGCCGCCCGAAACACTAAAAAGTATCCCCTTCGCACCTTCAATTGAAAATTCCAAAAGCGGAGAACTGATTGCCGCTTTAGCCGCTTCTACTGCCCTGTCTTCCCCAACTGCTCTGCCTATGCCCATAATGGCTGGTCCGGCATTTTCCATAATCGCCTTAATGTCGGCAAAATCAAGATTGATTATTCCGGGAAAAGTTATTAAATCGGAAATGCCCTGGACTGCCTGCCTTAAAACATCGTCAACAATTCCAAAAGCGTTTAACAATGAAACTTTCTTGTCGATTATATTCAAAAGACGGTCGTTGGGAATAATAATAATCGTGTCAACTTTTGTCCTTAATTCTGTAAGCCCCTCTTCGGCAATCCTGTTTCTCTGACTTCCTTCAAAAGAAAATGGCTTAGTCACAACAGCGACTGTCAACGCGCCGCTCTCCCTTGCCAAATCAGCAACTGTCGGAGATGCGCCGGTACCAGTGCCGCCGCCCAAACCGCAAGTTAGAAAAATCATGTCAGCGCCTCTTAATGTTTCCTGAATTTCCTCCCTGTTTTCCTCGGCTGCCCTGCGGCCGATTTCCGGATTCATCCCCGCGCCCATGCCATGAGTTAAAATTTTTCCAATATGAATTTTCTCCTGTGCCTTGTTATTATGAAGAGCCTGAACATCGGTATTAATCGCAACAAAATTGACGCCTTTTATTCCACAAGACATCATTCGACCGATGGCATTACATCCGCTGCCACCAACGCCGATTACTTTTATTTTTGCGTATGTTTCAATTTCCGGTTTTATTTGAGGCATATAAGAATCCTAATCTAATTTCATAATTTAGTCAAGATTTAAGGGATAAAAGTTTTAAAAAATCTTTTTATCTTCCTTAAGATATTACCAAAAAATCCGTTTGCTTCTGATTTTCTTGCGGGTGGCAACATTACCCCGCCGTCTCCTCCCTCGTTTATTTCCATTGCCCAGAATATCAAACCAATTGCCGTGGCAAAAGCAGGATCGTCAATTTTTTCAACCAAGCCGTCAATTCCTTGCGGATAGCCGATCTGGACCGAGAGTTTCAATTTGTCTTTTGCCAAATCTATAATTCCCGGAATTTTAGAACCGCCGCCAACAAGAATAGCGCCAGACGGCAATAACCTTTCCCTGCCTATTCGCCTTAATTCTTTGTTGACCAAAGAAAATATTTCGTCTGTTCTGGCTTCAATTATTCTGGCTACTTCTTTTCTACTGGCAACACTGTCTTCTTTTTCGTCGATTTTTGACAAGTCAATCGCGTCTTTTTTGTTTATTTCTTCGGGCAGACAAGTACCATAATTCAATTTGACTTTTTCTGCTGTTTCAACGCTTGTCCGTAAACCAATAGCAATATCATTTGTGATATGGGAAGCGCCGATAGGCAAAATTCCCACATGCAATAATTTCATTTCCTCGTAAACCGCCATACTTACTGTTCCACCACCAATGTCCAAAACCAAAACACCCAGTTCTTTTTGTTTTTTGGTCAAAACGGCGTTTGACGCGGCCAAAACATTCAAAATTAATTCCTCAATTTCCACTCCGGCGCTGTTTAAGCATTTTCTTAAATTTTTAATATAAGCGGAAAGACCTTCAATTATTAAGGCGTCTACTTCCAATCTTATTCCGGTCATTCCCCGAGGATCGCGTATTCCCTCCTGGCCGTCAATGCTGAATTCCCGAGGAATAACATGAATAATTTCTCTGTTTGAACCTAAAGAAACAGCTGATGCGTTATTTATGACCCTAATAACATCTTCTTCTGAAACTTCTTCATCGGCCCTTGAAACTGCTACTATGCCCTTGCTCATTTTTGCCTGAATATGGTTTCCGCCCATGCTCACAAAAACTTTTTCAATGGAAACGCCGCTGCCTCTTTCTGCCTGATCAAGAGCCCGTTTTATGCTTTTTGTCATCTCGTCAATACCTACAACTGCCCCCTTTCTCATGCCCGAAGAAATACTTTCGCCCACACCAATTATTCTGGGCTTTGCCTCATCTTTTCCTTTCCCCTTTATTGAGGCGACCACTGCCCGAACCTTGCTCGTGCCAATATCCAGGCCTACTATTATATTGCTTTTTGCCATATAAATATACTTTTAAAAATTTTTTCTTGCGTTGCCATCATTTTTTTATAACTCGCCTTTGTTTCATCATTAAAACCAGCCAGATGAAGAATTCCATGAATCAATAATATTTTCAGCTCGTCTTTTAGTGAATGTCCTAATTCTTTTGCCTGTCTTCTCGCTTGCGGCAAACAGATTATTATTTCGCCGTAATCAAACGCCAAAACATCAGTCACTTTATTCCTTTTCCGGTATTTCTTATTCAAACTCTTCATCCGCGCACCACAGACTAATACCAAACTAATTTCCGGTATTTTTATTTTTACAAACTTCAAAATCCTTTCTGCAAATTCTTTTAAAAATTTCTTATCAATTTTGTCCGGAGTTAAATTATTTATTTCCAAATTAAGTTTAGACATTTTAACCCTTTAACAATTCTCCAACAATTTTACTCACCACTCCGCCTTCGGCTTTGCCTTTGAGTTTCGGCATTATTACAGCCATAACTTTACCAATATCTTTCGGTCCGGCTGCACTAATTTCTTTAATTGCCTTTTTCACAATTTCCTTTACTGTATCTTCGGACATTTGCTCTGGTAAATATTTTTTAATAATTTCTAGTTCTGCGGCTTCTTTATCAACTAAATCCTGGCGTCCACCTTTCTCAAATTCAACAATTGATTCTTTTCTTTTTTTGGCTTCACTGGCCACGGCTTCCAAAACCTCATCTTCGGTCAGTTTACTCTCCTTTTCTAGCTTTTCTAATTTCTCCTTGTCCTCCGAAGCTTTAGCGAAGGAGGAGGTCTTGCTTAATTTCGTCCTTTTTTCTATCTCTTTGTTGTGAATGGCGGCGTTTATTCCCCGCAAAACCAAAAGCAATAACTCGTCCTTGTTTTGCAAAGCCTTTTTTATTTCTTCGGAAATTTTTTGTTTTAACATATTTTTAAATTTTTCCTAATTTTTTAAGCCGCCACTTTTCATGCCTTCTTTGCACTCGTTCCAAAGCAGACGCTCTTCTCCTTGGACGGCTCTGTTTTCTCTCAAAAAACAAAGATTTTTTGGCATCAACCAGAACACCGCTTTCCCTTACTTTTTGGGTAAAACGCCTGATTATGCTTGTTGAACTATTTTTTTGAAATCTTCTATTTTCCATATTTTTACCATCCTCCCATTAAGTGTAAATGAACATGATCTATTGTTTGCCCTCCTTTTCGACCTACGCTAAAATGCAATTTATAGCCATCACTAGTTTCTAAATCTTTTGCCATTTTTTTGGCCAATAATAACATTTCGCCCATTAATTCTTTGTGCTTTTCCTCTAATTCGTTTATTGAATTTATATGCTCTTTCGGCATTATCAATACATGAACCGGGGCCGCGGGCTTAATATCTTTAAACACTATAAAATTATCATCTTCATAAAGATTTAACGACGGTATTTCTTTGTTTATTATTTTGCAAAAGATACAATCTTCCATGTTTTATTTGCTTAATCTTCTTTTGACTTCATTGATTATTTTGGCCAATGGCATTGTTTCCTGAACTCCGGATTTCATATCTTTTATAATAATAGTGTTTTCCAACGCCTCTTTTTGGCCTAAAATCAAGGCCAGTTCCGCTCCATCTCTGTCTGCGGCTTTTAACTGCGATTTAATGCTTGGTTTGCTGAATGCCTCGCCAACTTTAATCCCATTTTTCTGAAATTCTTCAAATAATTTCAAACTCTTTTTTCTGCCTAATTCCCCAAGCTGGACAATAAAAATTCTTGGCTTGATATTTTCAGAAATTTTAATATCTTGTTTTTTAAGAGAAATAATTATTCTTTCTATGCCTGCTGCTCCGCCAACAGAAGGCGTTGGTTTGCCTTTAAACATTTCAACTAAATTGTCATAACGACCGCCTCCCAACAAAGAACCTAAATTAGAATCTTTTTCGTCCCAAATTTCAAAAACTGTCTTTGTGTAATAATCAATTCCTCGAACAAGCTGAGGATTTAAACTATATGAAATTTCCAATTCATCAAGAAATTCCAGAACCTCTTTAAAATGTTTATGACATTCATCACAGAGAAAATCCAGAATTTGAGGCGCTTTTAACGCTATTTTCCGGCACTTTTCGTTTTTACAATCAAGCAATCTTAAGGGATTATCGCTGAATCTTCTTTTACAATCAGGACATACTCTATTCAACTCTCTTTTAAAATAACCAACTAATGCTTTTTTATAGGAAGGCGCACAAATAGAACAACCAATACTATTAACATATAATGTAAGTTTTTTCAAGTTTAATCTTTTTAAAATGTTCATAAATGCCTGAATTACCTGGGCATCGCTCACGGCTCCTTGGTCACCGATTATTTCCATATCAATTTGATAAAATTGCCTGTATCTTCCTGTTTGAGGCCTTCCGTAACGAAACACCGGACCAATACCGTAAAGCTTTACTGGCTGGGGCAAATTTTTCATTCCGTGTTCAATATAGGCACGGACAATGCCCGGAGTGAATTCCGGCCTCAAGGCATATATCTCGCCATCTTTGGCCTTAAAAGTATACATTTCCTTTTGAACAATATCCGTCGTCTGACCAGTGCCCCTTAAATAAAGATTTACATCTTCAAAAATCGGCGTATCAATTCTTTCAAAGCCGTAATTTGCTGAAACCTGGGAAACAACACTTCTGATTTTTTCCCAATATTTCTGATCTTCCGGCAAAATATCGTGAGTGCCTGTGGGCGCCTGCACTTTTATTTTTTGTATTTTCGGTTTTTTTGGCTTTGAAGGCCTACCTCTTTTCTTTTTCGCTTTTTTCTTCATAGGGTTACAAATTATAAATTAGTTTAATATCTTGAGACGATTAAATGGCCAAGCGCGAACCCACGCCCGACCAATAATATAGTCCTTTTTAATCGCCCCCCATTTTCTTGAATCAGAACTTGCATCCCTGTTATCGCCCAAAACAAAATATTCATCATCTCCCAAAGACATTTCCACATTGCCAGCGGTAGAAATATTTTCCAGATAAGAAGATTCGTCTAAAACAAATTCTCCGCTTGCAATACTTTTGTTTTTAATGAAAATCTTGCCGTCTTCAACTTTTACTGTTTCTCCGGGCAAACCAATAATCCTTTTTATGAAAAATTGCGATTGGTCGAGCGGGTAGCGAAAAATGATAACATCTTCTCTTTCCGGCGCGCTGAATCTATAGCTGATTTCATCAATTATTAGATAATCTCCGTCAAAAAAATTGGGGTCCATTGATGCGCCCTTTACGTAAAACGGCTGAATTAAAAAATAACGGATAGGAATAATTATCGCCAGTGAAATTATGACGATTTTCAAAATTTCCCAAACGAAATTCAGAAAATATTTTGTTCCAGAAATTTTAAATTTATTTTCTTCCATTGAATTCATTATACATACTTCCCAATAATAAATCAAATGTTATAATAAAGTCATGCATCCGCAATTGCAAAATATAAACAAATTAATGCAGGAACGCTTGAAAACGCCGAAAGAAAGAAAAAAAACCTTTCTCAAAAAAATGAGTAATGTTTTTTTGTTAATAATGTTTCTCGCGCTTTCCCTTTTGGTTGTCGGGTCTTTTCGTGAAAAAGAAATCATAATTTCAAACTCGGAAAATTCCTCAAAAAAAATTATCAATTTAGGACAACTTGGTTCAATAATTCCATCTAACATTAAAAACAAGGACCGAGTTAATTTTCTGTTCTTGGGCATGGCTGGCGAGAATAATCCTGCTCCCACTCTGACTGACACAATAATAATTTTAAACAGCGGACCAAAAGCGGAAAACCCGGTCGGTATTTCCATTCCCCGTGATTTATTGGTGAAGTTTCCGAATAAAAATTTTTATACCAAGATTAATGCTATTTACCAGTTCGGCGGAATTGAAATTTTAAAATCAAAAATCAAAGAAATCACCGGCCTGGAAATTGATTATTGGGCTATACTGGACTTAGAAGCGGTTAAAAATATAATTGACGAAATCAACGGCATAGATGTTTTTGTCAAAGAAGATATTTATGACCCAGCTTTTCCCGCGCCCTACAATTCTTACGAAGCCTTTTCCCTTAAAAAAGGAGAACAACATTTGAATGGCGAGATTGCCTTAAAATACATAAGAAGCCGCAATCAAAAAGAAGGTGATTTTGCAAGAATCGAAAGACAGCAACAAATAATCAATGTGCTAAAAGAAAAAGTTTTATCTCTTAACTTACTTAAAGATTTTGGCGCCTTGCTTAAAATATGGAAAACACTGGACAGCCACAGCCAGACCAATCTTAATTTGGGCGACATAAAATATGCGTGGAATTTGGCAAAAAAAACCAATTTAGATGAAATTAAGTTTATAACAATCAACAACAGCGAAGAAAACGGCTTTCTTATTTCCGGCCAGGAAATTCTCGGCGGAAAAATCGGATATGTGCTAAAACCAAAAGAAGGAGTAAATAATTATACAAAAATAAAAGAATACATTAACCAATTAATAAAAAATTTATGAAATTGATTGTTGGACTTGGAAATCCAAAGAAAAAATACGAAAAAACCCGACACAATGTAGGGTTTAAAGTGATTGATTCCCTTGATTTCGCTCGGGATAAAGATGTTATTTTATTAAAACCGGATACTTTTATGAATAATTCCGGCAAAACAGTTCGAGAATGCCTTGCTTATTATAAAATTCCCACCTCAAATTTAATTGTTATTCATGATGATATTGATTTATTATTCGGCGATATTCGCGTAAGCAAAAATTCCTCATCTGCCGGCCATAAGGGCGTGCAGTCAATTATTGACGAATTAAAAACAAAAGATTTTACCAGAATCAGAATAGGAATTAAACCGAGTCATGAATTTGATACCACTGAATTTGTTTTAAAGAAATTTACAAAACAAGAAGAAAAAAAACTTGAGAAAATAATTCCCGAAGCAGTTGAAATAATAAAAAAGAGCTACGCTCTATTGGTTAGAACGTAGCTCACGAATTCCGCTCTATAAAGTCGCCCAATTTATTTATTCCGAAAAAAATAAGGGCGACGATGAGTAAATCTACCAATATTCCTTCAATCATTTTCACCTCCTGTTCCTGATCCTGCCCACGAGCGTCAGATTCCTTCACAAAAGCGAAAAAACCTGATACTTTTCGGTTACTTGCCAAACCAAGGAGGGTAGGTTGGTTTTCGCCACTCATGAGACAGGAGCAGAAACAAGAATAAACTAATTTCTAATCCTAAATCAAGTATAGCATAATACTCTTAATATGTCAAGAGATGAGGGTTTAATTACAAGAAAAATCTCCTTGCAAGACAAGGAATATCCTGCTATTCTTAAAGAAATTCACGACCCCCCAAAAGAGCTGTATATCAACGGAGAAATCACAAACCAGGATAAAGTTGCTGTAGCAATTGTAGGCACAAGAAAATTTACCCAATACGGCAAGCAGGTTGCTTATGATATTTCCGGTAATTTGGCAAAATTGGGCATAACGATTGTCAGCGGCCTGGCAAGGGGAATTGATGCTTTTGCCCATGAAGCAGCTCTTGAAAGCGGGGGCAGAACAATCGCGGTATTGGGAAGCGGCTTGGACAGAGAAAGTTTTTTTCCTTCTTCCAATTGGTCTCTTTCAGAAAAAATAGCAAAACAAGGAGCAGTAATTACCGAATATTCTTTTGGCACAAGGGGTACTAATTTTACCTTTCCCCAGCGAAACAGAATTGTTAGTGGATTAAGTTTGGGCGTAGTGGTTATTGAGGCGCCCGAGGAAAGCGGAGCGCTGATTACGGCCTCTCTTGCTCTGGAACAAAACCGCGAGGTTTTCGCGGTGCCCGGCAATATCTATGAAGAAAATTCTCAAGGAACAAACAAGTTGATTAAAATGGGCGCAAAATTAGTGACCGGAATTGAAGACATTTTAGAAGAATTAAACCTTACTCATTTATTAAACGAGGAAAAGAAAATAAATTATAAACCTGAAAACAAAGAAGAAGAAATTGTTTTATCCTTGCTCTCCATCAAGCCGGTCCACATAGACGAGATAATCAAACAAAGTAAAATGCCGGCTTCTTCCATAAATTCAACTTTAATGATTTTAGAATTAAAAAGGGTTGTAAAAAACCTCGGCAAAAATAATTTTATTATAATATGAGCCTAATTATAGTGGAATCGCCGACAAAGGCAAAAACATTAAAAGGATTCTTAGAAAAGGGTTTTACCGTAGAATCCTCTTTTGGTCATGTCCGCGATTTGCCAAAAAGCAAATTAGCAATAGACATTGAAAATGATTTTAAGCCAGAATACTCCATAATGCCCAAGGCCAGAAAAATAATATCTTTTTTAAAAGAGAAAGTCAAAAAAAATAAAAATGTCATACTAGCAACTGACGAAGACCGCGAAGGCGAGGCGATTGCCTGGCACCTTTCTTTTGCCTTGGGATTAAAAAATCCCCAAAGAATTGTTTTCCACGAAATAACAAAAACAGCGATTGAAGAAGCATTAAAAAACCCCAGAGAAATTGATATAAATCTGGTTAATGCGCAACAGGCCAGAAGAATTTTAGACAGGTTGGTCGGGTATAAGCTTTCCCCCTTTCTCTGGAAAAAAGTGGCGCGCGGATTATCAGCCGGCCGGGTACAATCCGTGGCCGTAAGGTTGGTTTGCGAAAGACAAAAAGAAATTGACGGGTTCAAACCGCAAGAATATTGGTCAATTGAAGCAGAATTCAAGCAGGAATTCAACGCAGAATTGAACAAAAAAGATGATAAAATAATTCCCAAATTAGGCATTAAAACAAAAAACGAAGCTGACGAAATTATTATTGACCTGAAAAATCTGGAATATAAAATAAGTGATATTAAAAAGGAAGAAACCAAAAAATATCCTTTCCCGCCTTTTACAACAAGCACTTTACAGCAAGAAGCGTCGCACAAACTGCACTTTTCCGCAAAACAAACAATGTTCATTGCCCAACAATTATACGAAGGGCTTCCGCTGGAAAATAAAAAGCTAGTCGGATTGATTAGTTATATGAGAACCGACTCAATGAATTTGGCAGAACAGGCATTATGGAAAATAAGAGATTTAATTGAAAAAGATTTTGGCAAAAATTATCTGCCAATAGGGCCGAATTTTTATAAAACGAAAAGCAAGGGGGCCCAAGAAGCCCACGAAGCAATCAGGCCGACTTTTCCAGAAAGAAAACCCGAAGAAATCAAACAATTTTTAAATAAAAACCAATTTGCTTTATATAATTTAATCTGGCGAAGAGCAATTGCCTGCCAAATGAATCCCGCCATATTTGACAGCACTTCAGTGGAAATAGAAACGAATAAAAGCAAAAATAATCATATTTATGGATTCAGAGCCAGCGGCAACATAATGAAATTTGATGGCTTTCTTAAAATCTGGCCGACAAAAACCGAAGATACAAACTTGCCCAAACTAAAAAAAGAACAAATACTTGAATTATTGAAATTGATTCCGCTTCAGCATTTTACCCAGCCGCCATTTCCCTACACGGAGGCAACGCTGGTTAAAGCGTTGGAAGAAAACGGCATTGGCAGGCCATCTACTTACGCACCGACTCTTGAAACAATCCAAAAAAGAGGATATATTGCAAAAAGAGCAAAATATCTTTATCCTTCAGATATCGGTATTTTAGTAAATAATCTTTTGGTGGAACATTTTCCAAAAATCGTTGATATTGAATTTACCGCTAATATGGAAAATGAATTGGATAAAATCGCCGAAGGCAAAACCGAATGGGCGCCGGTTATCAAAAATTTCTACGAGCCGTTTGAAAAAAATCTGGAACAAAAATATCAAGAGATCGAAAAAAGAAAGATTGTTGATGAAAAAACAGATGAAATTTGCGAAAAATGCGGCTCGCCAATGATTATAAAAACCGGCAGATTCGGCAAATTTATGGCTTGTTCTAATTTCCCGAAATGCAAAAACACCAAACACGTTGAAAACTCTACCAATGTAGATTGCCCCGAATGCAAACAGGGAAAAATCTTGGAAAGAAAAACCAGAAAAGGAAAAACATTTTATAGTTGCAGCCGATATCCAGAATGTAAATTTGCCTTATGGGATAAACCCACCGGAGAAAAATGCCCAAAATGCAATTCGCTTTTAGTCCAAACCCGCGACAGAAAAATAAAATGCAGCAATAAAGAATGTAATTTTGTAAAAGAATAAATGCCCAGGTGGCGGAACTGGCAGACGCGCACGACTCAAAATCGTGTGGACGCAAGTCCATGAGGGTTCGACTCCCTCCCCGGGCACATCAAAATAAGGAGGGAAAAATGATGAAATTAATCGAAAGCCGTCTTTTTAAGACGGTTTGGGGACAAAGATTGGTTTTTTCTCTACTTGGATGTGCTGCTCTTTATTTGTTTCTTCTTTGCATTAAGCCCTCGAAGCTTAGCCCAATAATTGTACTTGCTATTTCCTCAACTCCAGCTATTCCCCTATTAATTCGGGCTTACAAAGCAGACAAAAAGAAAAAACGGCGACCGTAAAAAGGTTTCCGTTTTTTTATTCGTAATTCCTGATTCTTAATTCATTTCTTTATTCTCACCCTCCTCCCCTCAATTTTCAGTTTGTCTTCGCAGAATAATTTGATTGCTTCGGGGAAAGTTTGATGTTCAATTTTTAATCCTCGTTTTTTGAAAGATTCCAAAGTATCGTTTTCTTTAATTGGGTTTATTTTTTGGATAATTATCGGGCCAGTATCAATTCCCTCATCAACAAAATGAACAGTACAACCACCAACTTTTGACCCGTATTTCCAAGTATCACCATACCCGTCTGTACCAGGAAATGATGGCAACAAAGCCGGATGAATATTAATAATCCGGTTTTTATATTCTCTGATAAAGTTCGGCGTTAAAATTCTCATATACCCGGCCAAAACCACCAAATCTATTTTGTGTTTTTTTAAAACCTCTATAATTTTTTTCTCGTGTTCTTCTCTGGAAATATCTTTATGGCCAATAAAATAAGCCGGGATTTTGGCTTTTTTTGCCCTTATCAAACCATAAGCATCAATTTTATTGCTGATTACTGCTACTAAATTGCATTTTAATTTCTTGGCCTTAATATGGTCAATAATTGACTGCAAATTCGTCCCATTGCCGGAAATTAGCACTGCGATATTTTTCATATTACTACATTAATTAATTTTCCTTTCACAAAAATTATTATCTTTGGCTTGTTGTTGCCGAGCCATTTTTTGATTTTGTCGCTTGATAGGGCGAGCTTTTCTGCCTCTTCTTTAGAAATTTCCGCATCAACCTCTATTTTGTCTCTTACTTTTCCATTGACCTGAATAATTAAATCAATTATCTGTTTTTTGATTAATTTTTCGTCATACTTCGGCCACTTTTCATTAAAAATCGACTCTTTGTGGTTTAATTCTGACCATAATTCTTCGGCAATATGCGGGCAAAACACCGCCAAAATTTTCAAGAAACTTTCAGCGTCTTTTTTTGATAGAATATTTCCGGATTCCTGCCATAAATTCACAAATTCCATCATCGCTGAAATTGAGGTGTTAAATTTAAAGTTTTCTATGTCATTGCTTACTTTTTTAATTGTACAATGAAGCTTTTGCGCCAATTCTTTGCTGGTCTTCTGACTAATTTTACTTTTATTCTGCATCGTAAACCAAACTTTTTTCAAAAACCGGCTTGCACCTGATATGCCCTTGTCGCTCCACGCGCCCCCATCTTCAAACGCAGCTATAAATAATACATACAATCTGAAAGTATCGGCGCCATAGGCCTTTATATAGTCGTCCGGAATAACAACATTGTCCTTTGATTTGGACATTTTGCTGCCATCAGGAGCTAAGATCATTCCTTGATGATTTAATTTCGTAAACGGCTCGTCAAAATTTATTAATTTTTGGTCATAAAGAACCTTGACAATAAATCTTGCATAAAGCAAATGTAAACACGCATGCTCTGCTCCGCCAGTATATTGGTCAACTGGTAGCCATTTTTCAGATAATTTTTTGTCAAACGCCTCATTTTTTAAACGAGGACTGATATATCGCAAATAATACCAGGACGAGCAAACAAAAGTATCCATTGTTTCAGTACTTCGTTTGGCATTTCCTTTACATTTTGGACATTTTACATTTACAAATTTTTCTGACTTTGCCAATGGCGATTCTCCGCCATCTGTTGGCTTAAAATCTTTTAAATCCGGCAATTTAATTGGCAAATCTTTTTCTGGAATCAAAACTTCGCCGCATTTTTCGCAATATATAATCGGAATCGGCGCGCCCCAATACCTTTGTCTGGAAATTAACCAGTCCCTTAAATGATAATTTACTGTTTTTTTGCCTAATTTTTTCTCGGATAAATATTTTGTAATTTTTTCAATTGCTTGCTCTGATTTTAATCCGCTGAATTCTCTTGAATTAATTAATTCTCCGTATTCAATAAAACATTCTGCTTCCGGCCTTAATTCTGATTTACTGCCCATGGTAAGATCTCTGGCGTTTCTCGCAAATTCCAACACCGCCTCTGGGACAATAACTTTTTTAATGAGTATTTTGTATTTCTTGGCAAATTCATAATCCCTTTCATCGTGCGCCGGCACAAACATTACTGCTCCCCCGCCATAAGTGGCAATCACATAATCGCTAATCCAAACAGGAATTTTTTCATTATTTATTGGATTAATCGCATAAACTCCTTTCAATGGGACTCCGGTTTTCTCTTTTTCGAGGTCTATTCTTTCTAATTCACTTTTTTTCTTAGAACTATCAATGTATTTTTTAACCTCGTCCCAATTTTCAATTTTCAATTTCCAATTTTCAATTAATGAATGTTCAGGAGCTAAAATCAGCGCCGTCACTCCAAAAATTGTGTCAATTCGCGTTGTAAAAACTTCGACTTCCTCACTATTGATTTTAAATTTTATAGCCGTTCCTTCTGACTTTCCAATCCAGTTTTTCTGCATTACGATTGTTCTTTCCGGCCAATTTATTTTTTTGTATCCCTCTAATAATTTATCGACATAAGCAGTAATTTTAAAAAACCATTGTTTTAAGTTTTTCTGGATTACTTCTGATTCACACCTCTCACATTTTCCATTAATCACTTGCTCATTGGCTAAAACCGTTTTGCAGGACGGACACCAATTAACCGGCGCTTCAGCGCGATAAGCCAAGCCAGCTTTGTATAATACGCCAAACAGCCACTGGGTCCACTTGTAATATTCCGGAGAAGAAGTATTGATTTCCTTTTCCCAGTCATACATCAAGCCCAATTTTTTAAGCTGTTCTCGTCCAAAATCAATATTCTGTTTGGTGCTGATTGACGGATGAACGCCTGTTTTAATGGCATAATTTTCCGCTGGCAAACCAAAAGCATCAGCTCCTATCGGTTCAAAAACATTAAAACCCATCATTCGCTTATATCTTCCAAGCACGTCCGCGCCAGTATAATTGTATCCGTGGCCAACATGGATTTTATCTCCTGACGGATAATAAAACATAACCAAATTGTAAAATTTGGGTTTTTTATTGTCTTTTAAGTTACAGAAGTTTATCTTATTTTTCTCCCATTTCTTCTGCCACTTAGACTCAATTTTGTTGGGATTGTAATTCTCCATTGTTAATTATATTATACCAAATTAAACAACTCTTTGGCATTTTTTGTTGTCTGTTCTGCGACTTGGTCAAAACTGACTCCTTTTATTTCGGCGATTTTCTTGGCAACATATTTTACGTATTGTGGTTCGTTCCTGGGATTGTTTTCTGGTTTTCTGATTGGAATTGGTGTCAGATACGGCGCGTCGGTTTCAATCAAAATTCTTTCAAGTGGACAATTTTTTATTACTTTATCATAATCCCGCGCATAAGTAATTAACCCCGTAAAACTGATATAAAACCCCATTTTCAAATATTCTTCTGCGTAACTCCACCGGCCCATATAACAATGAAGAACGCCGAAAGTTTTGAGTTTTGAGTAATGAGTTTTGAGTATTTCTAAAATCTCGGGGAATAGACGGCGGGAGTGAATAATTACTGGTTTATTTACTTCTTTGGCTAATTCCAAGTGTTGAATAAAAACTTTTTGCTGTAATTTTTGGATTTTTTTGTCATCTTCGCAAAAAGCATAATCTAAACCGGTTTCACCAATTGCCACTACTTTGGAATATTTGGCTAAAGTTCGATATTTAGAAATATCGAACTTTTCTTTTTGGACATTATGCGGATGGAGGGCGACGGAAGCATATACCCCCACACCAAAATTTTGGTGGTGGGGGTAAACTCCTTTGTCGTATTTTTCAGCAATTTCTACAGCTTTTCTGGATGTTTTATAATCCGCGCCAACATTAATAATCCAAATATCATTATCTAAACAACGACCGATGATTTCCTCCCGGTCGTTTTCAAATTCGCTGAAATTGAGATGACAATGCGTATCTATTAGTCTAACCATAAACAAAATTAAGATGTCCCGACCTCTGTCGGGATCCCGACTTCGGTCGGGAACAATGGGTGTCGATTAACATTATTGTAATCGCGGAAATAAAATTTCCGATTTTCCGGTTTTTATTTGTTCTTTTATTTTTTCGCTTGTTTCCGGCAAAAACGGAGCGATTAAATCAGCAATTTCGGAAATACAATAAAGCAAATTAGATAAAACTTGTTCTAATTTATCTCTATCGGTTTTCGCCAATTCCCAGGGCTTATTTTTCTCAATGTATTCGTCACAAAAACTGATTAATTTCCAAATCTCCTCTAATACTTCGTACAACTTAAATTCTCCCATTAGTTTTTCGTAATTTTTTCTCGTTTCTTTTGTTTTTTCCACAATTTCCTTATTTGCTTTGCCTTTTCGCTCTGTATTGTTTTTTATTGCGAGTGTCAGAACTCTCGCAACTAAATTGCCAAGCCCGTTTGCTAAATCTGAATTATACTTCTCAATAAATTTTTCTTCTTTAACATCGCCATCCTGACCAAAAGGAAATTGAGATAACAAAATATATCTTACAGCATCTGAACCGAATTTATTAACTATTTTAACCGGATCAATTATATTCCCAAGGGTCTTACTTATTTTTTGGCCATTAATAGTAAAAAATCCGTGAATAAATTCTCTGTCCGGCAATTTTTTACCCGCTGCCAATAATATTGCTGGCCAAAAAATCGCATGAAATTTCAGGATATCTTTTCCCAAAAAATGAATTACTTTTCCCTTTTCCCAGTATTCATCAAATTCTTTTGTTCCATCCCCGGTATAATAATTTAAAAGCGCATCAACCCAAACATAAACCGTCTGATTATCATCAAATGGTAAATCAATTCCCCATTTAACCCTTTCTTTCTGACGCGAAATACTAAAATCGTCTAATCCCTGTTTCAATAGGCCCAAAACTTCTTTTTTGGCATTTTCCGGGCCGATATTTAATTTATTTTTGACAATTAATTCTTCTACTTTGTCTAAATAATTATTCAGTTTAAAAAAATAATTTTTTTCAGTAATTTTTTTCGGTTCTGTTTTATGGTCTGGACACAAACCATTAATCAAATCTTTTTCTGTTAAAAATTTCTCGCAGGCCACACAATAAAGTCCTTCGTATTCTTTTTCATAAACAACATTTTTCTCTTTTAATTCTTTTAAGAATTCTATCACTGTTTTTTCGTGAATTTTTTCGGTTGTCCTAATAAAATAATTGTATTTTATGCCCAGTTTTTCCCAGGCGAGTTTGAAAAATTCGCTGTTTTCATCGCATATTTCTTGAGGGTTTTTCCTTGCTTTTTCAGCTGCTTCGGCAACTTTTGCTCCATGCTCATCAGTCCCAGTTAAAAAGAAAACTTCTTTTCCTTGTATTCTAAAAAACCGCGTCAAAACATCCGCAGCTAAAGTGGTATATGCATGGCCAATATGCGGCTTATCATTTACATAATATATTGGCGTTGTGATTAATATTTTTTCCATTAACTTGTCCGCCTCTGACGGATTACAATTACAAATTCGCCTTTTATTATGCTTTTTTCCAGTTGATTTAAAACATCTTTTATTTCTCCCCTATAAATTGTTTCAAATTTTTTTGTCAGTTCGCGTCCGATTACTATATCAAATTCTTTAAACTTATTCAACTCTTTCAGGGTTTTCACAATACGGTGGGTTGATTCGTAAATTATAACTGGATGTTTTGAATCGGCAATTTCCTGAAAAAATTTATTTCTTTTTGTTTTGTGCGGTGGAAAACCCATAAAAACAAATTTATCCATTGGGAAGCCAGAGATGCTGGCAATAGCAGTAATGGCGCTCGGACCGGGAATCGGGATAATTTCTGCAAAATTCTTAACTTCTTCAATTAATTTATTCCCCGGATCTGATATACCCGGAGTGCCGGAATCAGAAACCAAAGCCAGATTCTTTCCTTGTTTTAATAAATCAATAATGTAATTTATTTTTTTGATATTACTATGCTGGTGATAACTTTCAACTGGAATATTAATCTGGTAATGATTTAATAATATTTTTGTCTTTCTGGTGTCTTCGCATAAAATCAAATCAACTTCCTTCAAGGTCCGCAATGCCCGAAAAGTAATATCTTCTAGATTGCCTATCGGGGTTGCCACTATATATAGTTTTGCCATATAATTATATTATAACATGATTTTTTCACCTCACATTGTTATGGGAGCTGCCATTGGAGCCAAGACGCAAAATCTTGGCCTTATTATAATTTTAGGATTATTGAGCCATTTTATTTTAGATAAAATTCCGCACTGGGATTATTCTATTAAAGGCATAAAGAATTTTCGCGAAACCAAAAATTTTAAAACACTAATAATCAACTTAATTAAAATAGCTGTTGACGGATTGATTGGCTTATTAATTATATTTTTGATTCTTTGGCAAAAAAAATTGCTTGATTTCAGTCACTTGCCATTTATCTTGTTAGGCATTTTTATTTCTATTTTACCAGATATTTTATGGGGCCTGTCGGAATTTATAGATAGCAAATTCTTAGATGTGTTTGCCAAATTTCATGATCGCATTCATTCTCAAAAACAAAAGGAAGGTACTATTACCTTCCTTGGCCTTTTTACACAAATTGTCTTAATTTTAATTGCTATGTCTTTTTTCTTTTTTTAATAATATCTCTCAAAAACTCTGCGAAAACCGCGGCCAAGGGAACAGCCAAAATCATGCCCAAAATTCCACCCAATTTCCCGCCAATCAATAATGCCAAAATCACCATTATCGGATTCAAACCAACAACTTTGCTCATTACAAGCGGAACAATCAAATAATTTTCCAACTGTTGGATAATCACATATAAAAGCAAAACCCACAATCCCAAGATCGGCGCCTGCAAAAAACCAAGAATTACCGCTGGTATGCCGGCCAAAACAGGACCAATATATGGAAAAATTTCTAAGGTTCCGGCTAAAATGGCCAAGAGAATGGCGAATTTGATGTTTAGAAAATAAAGTCCGATATAAACCAAAATGCCGACAATTATACCTAAAAATAATTGTCCCTGCAGCCATCTTCCCAGTTTTTTCTGAGCTCTTTCCCATAAATCTAACAAATGATCTCTGTAGTGTATGGGAATTATTGCTGTTAAAACTCTTTGCACTCCTTTTTTCTGAACTGAAATATAAAAAGACATAACCAAAATCAGTAAGACGGAAAAAACGCCGCCAAAAACGCCAACAGCAGTTGAAACAATGTTTGAACCAATCTTTCGCAATGTCTCTCCTATTCCGCTTAAATATTCCTGAATTTTACTTAGTATTGTTCCATATTTAGAAGAAGCGTTCCGGATAGATTCAAACTTTATTGATAAACTTTCAATATAATCCGGCAAGTTTAAAGACAGTTCTTTTATGTTTTTGGCCACACTTGGAACAATTAAAGAAGCTAAAAAAACTATAATTCCGATTATTACGATATAAAATATTAAAGCTCCGATAACTCGGGGTATTTTTATTTTTTCCAAAAAATTAACAACCGGCGCAATTGCCGAAGCAATTATCAGGGCAAAAATAAACAGCACGATAACATCACGAATCAAATAAATAAAAACTAAAAACAAGATTATAAAAATAACCCTTAAAATTGTATTCGTTGAAATATTGATTGTTTTTTGCTCGTCCATTTTTATATTCTTAATAATTTTTGAAATTTATTTTTGTCTTTAAACGGACCGATTAAGGCCAAATTCAGTTTTTCCGGTTTAAAAATATCTCTTGCCACTCTTTGAATATCATCCGCTGTTACTGCCTCTATTTTAGCAAATTTTTCCTCTAACGTCAAAATCTTATTTTCTAAAAGCTCCTGATTTGCATAAAATCTGGCTTGGGTATCTGATGACTCCATCCTTAAAATGCTTTTTCCCTTAATATAATCTTTTGCTTTCCTGATTTCTTTTTGACCGACTTTTTTATCAATTATCCCCTTATATTCTTTCAAAATAATCTTTATCGCCTTATCAACTCTTTGATTATCTATACCAGCGCCGGCAGCCAGATAGCCGGTGTCGGAAGTGACATTATTCTCCGTAAAAACATAATATCCCAAGCCCTCTTTCTCCCGTACTGATATCCATAATCTTGAACTCATTCCATTCCCCAAAATAGTGCTTAAAACTTCCATTACATATCTGTCGCGGTGAAATAAATTATATCCCCTAACCCCCAAATAAAAATGGGTTTGGTCAGTTTTTTTATAATGGATTAAAACCCTGGGATTTTTTTGTTTTTCAATAACCAAATTTTTATCCTTCGATTTTTTTATATTTATGTTTTTGAAATATTTTTGAATTTTGTTTTTTAAATCATACCCTATATTCCCCGCCGCAACAACAACTGTATTTCTGGCAGAATAATGATTTTGTAAATAATCTACAAAATTTTGTCTTTTCAATCTTTTTATTACTTCTTCTCTTCCAAGAACTGACCATCCGGCCGGCTGATCGCCGTATAAAAGATCTGACCATACATCGCTAATATAATCTATCGGAGTATCTAAATACATATTTATTTCTTCTATAATCACACCTCTTTCTTTTTCTATGTCTCTTGCCCTTAAACAAGAATTAAGGAACATATCTGAAACCCAATCTAAAGCCAGATTTAAATGCTTGCCATCAACTTTTGCCCAATATCCGGTTCTTTCTAGGTCCGTAAATGCGTTGTAATTTCCGCCTACTTTATCTAAATCAGTCGCTATCACCAACGTACTTGGTCTTTTTTTGGTGCCTCTAAAAAACATATGTTCTAAAAAATGAGAAACGCCGTTGATTTCTTTAGTTTCGTATTTTGAGCCGGTTCCAACTAATACTAAAACGGTCACTGCCTTGGTGTTTTTCATCGGCACAGTGACCAGTCGCAGCCCACTTTTAAAAGTATGTTTCTGATATGGCTTAATCATTTAATTTCTCATTTAAATAATCTTTTAATTCACTAATTTTTATTCTTACCTGTTTCATTGTGTCTCGATCGCGAACTGTCACATCGTCTTTTTTTAGCGTATCGAAATCAATGGTTATACAATATGGCGTGCCTATTTCGTCTTGCGAAAAATATCTTTTACCAATATTGCCTCTGTCGTCCCAAATAACAGAGAATTCTTTTTTCAAATCAATATAAATTTCTCGCGCTTTTTCCGCCAATTTCGGTTTATTCGCCAGTAATGGAAAAACCGCAACTTTATATGGCGCTAATTTAGGATGGAGTTTTAAAATAACGCGGTCTCCTTCTTCATAATAAGCATCTATTAAAAAAAACAAAGCCGCTCTGTCCACCCCGCCAGAAGTTTCGATTACCCAAGGAATAAATTTGGTTTTGGTTTCATCATCAAAGTAAGACATATCTTGCCCAGAAAATTCCTGATGCCGCGACAAATCCCAGTCCCCGCGATGATGGATACCTTCCAACTCTTTCCAATCGAATGGCGTATTGTATTCAATATCCCAAGCTGCTTTGGCGTAATGAGCTAATTCATCTTTGATATGTTCTCTGAATCTCAAATTGCTTTTTTTAATTCCCAGGTTTTTATACCAATCCATTCTTACTTTTTTCCAAAAATCATATTGCTTCATTGATTCTTTTTCGTCCGGCTTAACGTAATATTGAAGTTCCATTTGTTCAAATTCTATTGAACGATAAGTGAAATTGCCAGGCGTAATTTCATTGCGAAATGCTTTTCCAATTTGGGCAACGCCAAAGGGGATTTTAAGCCGAGATGAATTCAAAATATTTTTAAAATTAACATGGACGCCTTGAGTGATTTCGCCTCTTAGATAGGCAGTGTTTTTTTCTCCCTCAACAACGCCTAATTTTGCTTCAACAAGAAGGTTAAATTTTTTCGGTTTGGTCCATTCGACTTTTTCTTTCTTTTTTGAATGCTGTTTTTCGTGTTCCATTTGTTCCTCCTGGTTTTCTCTAAATCTCTGATGACAAATTTTGCACTCTATCAATGGATCTGTAAAGCTCTGGGTGTGGCCAGATGCCTCCCAAACTTTTGAATTCATAAGGATTGAAGCGCTTACACCAACCACATCTTCCTGCTCTTTAACCATTGTTTTCCACCATTCTTCTTTAATATTAAATTTCAATTCGCTTCCCATTGGCCCGTAATCCCAAGTACCCCGGAGGCCGCCATAAATTTCAGAGCCGGGATAAATAAATCCCCGCCTTTTACATAAACTCACTAATTTTTCCATTAAATTTTCCATATTTTTTACTCTCTCACTCGCCCTTCGCTATACCCAATTCTGCTGTCATCTGGCAAAGACGTGTCAATAAACGAAGTGGAGTCGTTTAATATAATTTTAGTAAAAGTATCTTTTGCCTCAATTGTTGACTCATTTAAAATTATCGGCGTTTGACCAATCTGATTAATTGAAGGAGTTAAACCGATTTGAAAAACCAGCTCATAGGGAGAACCGATGATCCCTGTGCCTGATGGCACTTTATTGATTTCCCAAACCACTTCTTTTGTACGTTCGTTATAAGAAACTTGGCTGCTGGCAATATCTTTAATATAATAATTCATCCAGCTGATCCCTTGGGGCAATGCTGTTCTAACTTTTATATTTTCAGCATCATTTGAAGTATTTATAATTTGCCAATGGACAGTATAGGTTGTTAATTCATCAACTTTGGGCGGAATTAACCCTGTATTGTATATGCCCTGCCTTGGTTCATAATAATAAACTTTGGATGCCAAATCAAGATTGGTGTTTATTTTGCAATTCAATTCTTTCTCAATTACCAGTTCGTCCAAAGCAAATTTATCGGGCACAGTAAGAGTCGCAATATTGGCAACAACGACTGCTTCAAAATTTTTGTCATTATAGCCGGATATGGGCAATTCTTCCTTTATGCTGGCCGAAAAACTTACCTCTCCAGTACTGTTCGGCTCTAAAATTTTTAATTTGGGTATTTCGCTTCCACTCCAGACAATGACATTCTCACGACTGTCAAGAAATCCTTTTTCGGACCTGACGCTTTTAAGGTCAAAAACCCTGTCATTTAAATAAACACTTAAAACGAACTGCTGCAAGGCGACATCGGTATTATTTTTAAATTCAATTTTATAATTAACTTCTTCGCCTGCGCTTAAATTACATTCATCTTCATGGTTAACCGGCTTTATCAAAATTAAAATCGGAGAAGGGGCAATCTGGGTTAAAAATTCCGCCTGGCTATATTGTATAAAAATATCATCTTCTATTTTTCCGATAGTAATTTTTAAATTTTTGCTTTGACCTTCTTCTCCGCTTAAAACTCCTTCTAAGCTGATAATTTTCTTTTCGCCGGCTTTCAATCTGTCTATTTGCCAAATATTATTTTTGTCTTGCGATGGCTCCGGCTCCGAGTCCTGAAGTTTAAAATCTTCGGGATATTCTATTTCTATCTTCAAATTAGTTATATCGCTATCGGTTTTATTATCATATTCTATAATATAGCTCATGTCCTGGCTGCCTATCACCTTATCCGGGCCTTCGATTTTTATGCCTATTAAAACAGAGTTTATTTCCGCCCGGACAGTAGCGGAATTTTCAAAACGGGAATTGATGTTCTGCGGCTGGTAATCCAATCTAACTGTTAGGTTTTTAACATCGCCTTTGTTGCCAACAAGCCGCACTTTAAATTGTTCGCTGCCTCCTGATTTCTTGATAATCGCGCCAAGTTTTTTTTCGTCGTGAAAAATTTCTTTGCCGTCAGAAGTAAAAGCGCCGGAAGGATAATTTATCGTCAAAACCGGACTATTTAAGCTGACGCGGTTATTATTTTTATAGTCCACAGTTATTGTTATTTCTTTTCCGGAAGCAATGTCGTCGGGCAAATTAATTTTTAAATCAATCTTCGTTTTACTGAAAGAACCCCTGCCCCAAAATATTGTGCCAATTACAAAAATAAAAAGAAGAACAAACACGACTATTAAAAATTTCGGCAGATTTTTTTTACTGAACAAGGAAACCAAGCCGCTTTTATGCGGAATTACCGGCCGGACTGGCGTTTGCCCTATTTCTCTGATTTGAAAATCATTATTCATATAAATTAATTATACCATTTTAGTAAATATTTTCTATGTTTTTTACTTCTTCCGGGTCATAACCAAGTAAACCAATAAGTTTTTTCTGAAATTTACCCACCGAAGCTTTAGCGTAGGCGGGATCAACACTATCTAACAATTTAAATGTCCCTAAAATCAGCTTCCAAATATCTTCATCTCCCTCTTCTCCGACAATCGCTTCATCAATCATTTTCATTAATTCTTTGGCGATTTTTATTTTTTTTAAATCTTTCTTGATGTCTAAAAATTGGTCAATTAAAATCGCGTCTTTTAAAATCAAAAAATTCTTGCCTTCAACAAGAATCATTTTGACATAAGAAATCGGTTCAACAGAATAACGCAACTTGCTCTCTATTTTTTTCACGCCCTTGGCTGAAACGTTAATCTTGCCTAATTTTTCAGAATAAACAGTCAAAAGCCGGTCAACTTCATTAGAGCCGACTGATTTTAAAATTATCGCCTCGGTTTTAATCATTCCTTAATTATATCAAAATATTGGTTTTTAAAAAACAAAAATTAAGAGGGATTTGACTAACGTCAAATCCCTCAAGGTTACAAGGAACAAGAAAAAAGGTACAAGGATTAGAAAACTACTTCGCGGGAGCGCAGGCTGCCGTAGGCACGGTCAGGATTGACCCAACGCACGTGGAGCGTGTCGTAGAGGCTGACCCAGTCCACGCTCGGCACGTAGCCATCGCCGAACCGCGAACCCGAGCAAAGTGTCCAGTTCTGGATATCGAGATGCTTCCTTGTCTTCCAGTAGTAGAAAAGTTCGAGAAGCAATCTCTCTTCCAAGGTGATACCTTGGATGTTGCTCTGTTGCAGGTCGTTGACGCTTTTGTTCTTCAGCTCTTCGTCAGCTTCCACGCGGTCGCGCAGCCAGATGGCATAAGTGCCATTTACTGGATTACGACTAGACTTGGCTTGGTCCAAAACGTCGTCCAAGCTTTTGTCTGTCCATTTCCAGGCATGAAACAGCTCTTTGCACTTGTCATACAGCTTCTGGGCAGTTATACTCTGAAGCATGATGACGAGCCAATTAAAGCTATCTCGTTTGGCTGGAATGCGAACCTGCGAGAGGTCAGCGGTGATGTTGAAAATCTTCTGGTAGAACTTCTGCCACTCGTTGACCAGCTTGGAATACGACGGGATCTCGAAGGGATTTTCCCTGCGAAGAAACCGAGCCAGTTCCTGCACGGTGATAACACCGTGTTGGATCTTGTGAAAAAGATCCGCCAGCATGCCAAGCAAATTGCCCGGCACATTACCGACCATTTGTTTTTTCATGGTCAGCTCCTTTTTGTAAAGATTCGGTCTCCTACGGAGTCCGAGAAGATGAATTTTGGAGGTTTATATCCGCATTTCCATCTTCATCTACATTATAGCAAAACACCTAAACTTTGTCAATAGTCAATACTTTTCCGGCGGAAAAAATAACCTCTTTGGCAATAACCTGTTTTTTAATTTGTTCTGCGTATTTCTCAATAATTTTTTGATTTTCTGAATAATAAACTTTTATTTTATCTTTCGGCGTCAATCCCATTTCTTTTCTTTTTGCTTGAATATTGCGCACAAAATCCCTAACAATTCCCTCTGCTTTAAGCTCTTCTGTAATTTCGACATTCAACTCCATCCCCATTCCCACATTCATAATATCTTTATTTCTACCAGGATCTACAAAAATCTTTTTAACGTTTATTTCTTCTTCGATCAATTTTAAAAATTCGCATTCTAATTTAAAATCCGGAATATCTAATCTCGAAAGTGGCTGCCGTATTTTTATACCTTTTAGTGCCCGCATTTGTAAAGCCAAACTGCAAATTTCCCGCACCTGTTCCATTTCTTGCTCCAATTTTTCGTTGATTAATTTTTTATTTACTTCTGGCCAATTCTCCAAATGCACACTTTCTTTACTGTTGCCTGTTTCCTTATATATATGCTCTGCCGTGAATGGCATAACCGGAGCGATTATTTTAGATAATTCCAATAAAACATACTTTAATGTTTGCATTGCCTGGTCTTTTTCTTTTTTATTTTCAGATTTAAACCTTTCGCGCGAACGCCTAAGATACCAAGTTGACAATTCATCAATAAATCCAGCAATCGGTTTTGTTGCTTTATTCAGATCATATCTATTGTACGCTTCGGTAATTTCTTTTTTTAGCGACTCTGTTTTTGAAAAAATCCATTTATCTAAAACATTGTTACTTTTTGTGCTTGCTTCGGTTTCAATTGAAAATAACTTATAAAAAGATAAAACATTCAACAAAATCATTAAAACCTTTTTCACCACCTCATCAACTCCTTTTTCCGAAAAGCACAGATCATCAGCCCGCGTTACCTGCGACGTAGCCAAATAATAACGTACTGCATCAGCTCCATATTTATCAAAAACATCCATTGGATCAGGATAATTGTTTAAATGTTTGGACATCTTTTTACCATCTTCAGCTAAAACCATCCCATTAACAATCACATTTTTAAATGCCTCGCTGTTTTTAACCGCAGTTGACAAGACGTGCAGATAATAAAACCACGCGCGCGTCTGGTCAGCGCCCTCGGCAATAAATTCTGCTGGAAAATTGTCCTCAAATTTTTTCTTATTTTCAAATGGATAATGCATTTGAGCATATGGCATAGAGCCAGACTCAAACCAACAGTCCAAAACATCAGAAACTCTTCTCATTTTTCCTCCGCATTCGCAGTCAAAACTGATTTTATCCACAAAATGACGATGTAAATCAACAATTTTTTCTCCGCTTAATTCTTCCAATTCTTGAATTGAGCCAATCACTCTTTTTGCTTTGCACTTATCACAAACCCAGATTGGAATAACCGAACCCCAAAATCTTTGGCGCGAAATTGACCAGTCCCGAGCCCCCTCCAACCAATTACCAAACCTTCCCTCTTTAATATGTTTGGGCACCCAATTTATGCTTTTAGCGTGCTTTAACATTTTGTCTTTTAACTCTGTAACTTTCACAAATAAAGATGAGGTTGCATAATTTAAAAGCGGAGAATCGCAGCGATAGCAAAAGGGGTAAGAATGAGTAAATTTTTCTATCTTAAAAACCAAATTTTTATTTTTTAAATACTCAACCACTTTTTCATCAGTAGAATGAGGGTTATTTTTTGATTTAACCTCCAGACCAGCAAAATCATTCACTTCATTAACGAATTGGCCATTCATTTTAATGTGTTGAATAAATGGAAGATTTTTTTCTTTACCCAGGTTCATATCGTCTTCGCCAAAAGCAGGAGCAATATGAACTACGCCCGTTCCATCTTCTATGGTCACAAAATTGGCCATTTGTATGGTATAAAGATTATCTTTGTTGGGCATATCCTTACCCAGGAAATAATCAAATAACGGTTTGTATTTTTTGCCCTCCAAATCATTGGCTTTTATTTTCCCAATTATTTCATATTTTTTGTTTGCGAATATTTTTTCCAAATTTTGTTCAACCAAAATATAATTCTTGTTTTCTGAACAAACTTTAACGTAATCCAAATTTTCTCCCATTGCTAAGGCAACATTGCCCGGCAAAGTCCAGGGCGTAGTTGTCCATGCCAGAATAAATGTTCCTGGTTCGTCTTTTAATTCGAATTTTGCAATCACGGAGACATCTTCAATGTCTTGATAATTGTCGCTTACTTCAAATTGAGATAACGTTGTTTCGCAACGCGGACAGATATGCATTGATTTATATCCTTCATATATCAATTCTTTATCCCATAATTGCTTAAACACCCACCAGATGCTTTCCATGTAATTCAAATCCATGGTTTTGTAGGCATTTTCCATATCAGCCCACCTGCCCAATCTTTCAATTACCTTCCTCCACTCTCCCGCGTACATCAATACTTTACTTCTGCATGTTTCGTTAAATTTATCTATGCCGATTTTTTCAATGTCTTTTTTATTTTTAATTCCCAGCTCTTCTTCAACAATAACCTCAATCGGCAATCCGTGCGTGTCCCAACCCCATTTTCTTTCCACGTAATATCCTTGCATTGTCCAGTAGCGCGGAACAATATCTTTCATTAAAGAAGCAACAATGTGGCCGTAGTGCGGAGTTCCAGTTGCAAACGGCGGGCCGTCATAAAATACAAAATCACCCTTTGGTGATTTCTTTTCAAGGGTTTTTTCAAAAATCTTTTTTTCTTTCCAGAATTCCAATATTTTATTTTCAATTTCCGGTATATTCATTTTTCCGGTGGATTCATTTTATTTTTTAATTTTTATTATTTCCGCGTTTTTGGGTTTGGATTTATTGGAAATAAATTCTTTTTCTGAAAAATTATTTGTTATTCCCCAGAAAACAAGCAACGGATGGCCATGACTGATTACAAGAATATTTTTATTTTCGTATTGTGCTTCAATATCCGATAAAAAATCTTTTATTCTATTTTTTATGTCTTCTATGTTTTCGCCTCCAGGAGTTCTTTTGTAGAAAATGCCGTCTGTACCATTTAAAAAATGATGCCATTCTTTTACTGATTTGCTATTTAAAATTCCTGCATCGCGCTCTCTTAATTTTTTATCAAAAATTACTTTCAGATTTAATTCTTTGGCAATCATTTCAGCGGTTTGATTACAGCGCAACAAATCTGAAGAAAATATCAAATCAATATTTTCTTTTTTTAATTTTTTAATCGCTCTTTTGACCTGTCTTGTGCCTTTTGACGTTAAAGGATTGTATATTTTCTCCGGCCAGGAACTGACAAATTCCTCTTTATTTGACTTCGACTCTCCATGGCGGAAAAGAAAATAATTGTTTTTTAAATTCATAACTACATTTTCTCCGGTTTACTTATGCCCATTAAACTTAAAACATTTTCCAAAACGATCTTTGTTGCCTTAACCAGAGTTAAACGCGCCTGTTCCAATTCTTTTTTCTCTCCCAAGACACGACAGTCAGTATAAAATCTATGGAACGCACTTGCCAGTTCAACTGCATAGGTAGTCAAACGATGAACTTGATAATCTTTTGCCGTATCTTCAATGATTTCCGGCAATTTAATCAAACATTTAATTAATTCTTTCTCACTTTGATGGTTTAATAAATCTAATTTTTCAACGAAATGGCTTTTTGCTTTTCTTAAAATACTGTTTGTTCGCGCATAAGCATATTGAATATAATAAACTGGATTTTTTTCTGATTTTTCCTTGGCTAAATCCAAATCAAAATCCATTTGCTTGTCAGCTGAATGCATTAAAAAGAAAAATCTCACCACATCGGGACCGACTGCTTCTAGTAATTCATCCATAGCAATAAATGTTCCCAAACGCTTGGACATTTTCACTTTTTCGCCCTTTTCAATAACACTGATGAATTGGGTTAAAAGTATTTCCAACTTTCCTTTGTGCCCGATCGCTTCCACTCCCGCCATTAATCCTGGCACATCTCCGTGGTGGTCTGCTCCCCAAATATTAATAACTTTATCGAATTTTCTTTCTTGAAATTTATTATAATGGTACGCAATATCATTGGCTAAATATGTTTTCATCCCGTCTTTTTTAATTAAAACTCTGTCCCGATTGTCTCCAAAATTAGTGCTTTTAAACCAAATGGCTCCTTCGTCCTCGTATAATAATTTCTTTTCTTTTAATATTTTAATGATTTTGTCCGGCAAATTCTTTTTATGCAAATCGCTTTCAAAAAACCACTTATCATAATTTATGCCGAGTTTGTCTGTGGTTTTTCTGATCATTTCTTTAACAATAATTTCTGCTGCTTTTTTGCCAACCTCGTATGGATCTTCGCCTTGGGCGGAAATTCGTCCGGCTAATTTATCAATATACTCTCCTTTGTATTGGGCTTGTTCGTCTTTTAAAATTGAATGCCCCAAAACCGCAATCTGGACTCCGGCATTATTAACATAAAATTCTCTTTCTGTTTTATATCCTGCCGCACTAAAAATATTAGCCAAAACATCTCCCATTGGCCCGCCTCTGCCATTGGCAACGGTTAGAGGCCCGGTCGGGTTAGAAGAAATAAACTCAATTTGGGCTTTTTTGCCTTTGCCGATTTTTGATTGCCCGTATTTTTTGCCTTGTTTAATAATTTCTTTAATCTGCTCTTGTAAAAACTCTTTCTTCAAAAAGAAATTTATAAAACCATTCATCATCTCGATTTTGTCGAGGAAATCCGAATTTCGAATATCGAAATCCGAAACCAATTTATCTGCGACTTCTTTTAGATTTTTGCCTTGTTTTTTTGCTAAAATTAAAGCCACATTAGTGGCATAATCACCATAAACTTTATTTTCCGGAATCTCAACAGTAAAATCCTTGTCCGTCATAGCCTTGGCGACGGCGGGAAATTTTTGTATTAATTTTCTTATTTCGCTTCTAACTATCATAACTTTATGATATCTTAATTGAGCGATTTTTAAAAGGGGGCCGCTGCGGCGGCCCCTTCCTTTGTCTCCTTGATTTCTACTTGTTATCTTTTTGTTTCTTTTAATATTTCTTTAAAAATGTCTGAATGGTGTTGGGCCAGTTCCGCTAAAATTTTTCTGTCAATAATAATATTTCTTTTCGTTAACGCCTCAATAAAGCGACTGTACGAAACACCATTTTCTCTGCATATAGCATTGATTTTAATTTGCCACAATCTGCGGAAATTGCCCTTTTTCTTTTTTCTGTCGCGATAAGCATAAACCCAGGCATGCTTCAACGCGTCCTTGGCTGCCACGAATTTGGACTTTCTACCCCATTTATAGCCCTTTGCCTGTTTTATTATTTTTTTCCTTCTTTTGCGTTTTAAAACGCCGCGCTTAACTCTTGCCATAATTAACTGGTTTTAGATAATTTTAACAACTGTCTCTTTATCAAACCGCCAACAGTTTTTCTGCCCCGCTTCTTTCTTCTCTCATCGCCCGATTGTCCTGCATTCAAATGATCCTGATGAGGCAATCTGTGGGACAGACGTTTGTTTTTGGTTATTGTAAATCTTTTTATTACTGATTTTTTGCTTTTCCCGGGCATATTATTGTTACAATTCCGTATGGATTGTTTTTTATTTCTTCTTCCTGCTTGAATTCAACTGAAATCATAGACAGGAAATTATTTAATTTTTCTTTTGCCAAATCTTTATGGGCCTTTTCTCTGCCCTTAAGTTTTAATTCTATTTTAACTTTATGGTTTTCTTTCAAGAATTCGTCTATCTGTTTTGCCCTTATTTTCGAATCGTGAACAGATGTGGTAAAGCCGATTCTTATTTCTTTTAATTCAACTTTCTTTTGTTTTGCTTTTTGCTTTCTTTCTTTTTTCTCTTCTGTATATTGGTATTTGCCGTAATTCATTATTCTGCAAACCGGCGGCTGGGCCTTGGCTGAAACCTCTATTAGATCCAGGCCCTTTTCTTTGGCAATCTGGATTGCTTTGACAGTTTCCATTACGCCCAAATTACCCCCCGTGTCATCAACTACCCGAACTTCGGGCACTCTTATCTGTTCATTTGTTCTTGCTATCGGCTGTTTATTAAATTTTCTAAAAAATGGTCTAAAAATAGGATTTTAAATTAATTTTTATGGAAGTGGGGAGAGTTGAACTCCCGTCTAAGAAGCTCTTTACAATAATTCTACAAGAATAGCTTGTTTATTGTAATTATCCAGATCAGAACAAGCAAAATTCCGAATAATTCGGTCCTTGTTATTCAACATTTTGATCAGGACCAATCAAATGTCTATCTCAAAATCCTCATTAGAGGAACTATGACACCTTGCTATGCATATTGAGAATCATCAAAGCAAGATGGCTACGCAATTAAGCGTAAGCAGGTGCAAAATTTACTGCACTTATTATTTTGCCGATGTTTAACGAGTTCTGGCACTCTCGGCTTGCTTATTTTAAATGAGCTCCTTATCTATGCCCTTCACTCCCGAAGGTTTCTTTCCATCTCTCTTTCTATGTCTCTTTTTTTAATTTGTTCTCTTTTGTCAATCTTTCTTTTCCCGCGTCCAATTGCAAATTCCAACTTCAATTTGTTTTTCTTAGTATATACCCTCAAAGGCAATAATGTCAATCCTTTTGCTTTGGACTTGCCGATTAATGACCTGATTTCCTGTTTTTGCAACAATAATTTTCTGCTTCTTTCCGGATCATAATCAGAAGGAGTATTTTTGGGCTGGTAGGGCGGAACAAAAGAATTTATCAGATAAAGTTCGTTATTTTTTATAACAACAAAAGAGTTGCTTAAACTAATATGGCCGGTTTTAATTGCTTTAACCTCGTGGCCAAAAAGCACTAAACCGGCCTCATAAGTTTCTAAAATTTCATAATCAAATTTCGCTCTTCTGTTCTCAGCGAAAATTTTCATTTTCTCTTATGTGTTGCTTCCTCGTGCCATTCGTCCAATTTATTGTCTATCACTCCGTCAACCGTATCAATAATTTTTTTTAATTTTTCCTGGACTCGTTCGTCTGTGGCGATTTTATGGAAAATATGATGAATAGCGATTTTCTTTTCTTTTTTCTTCAAAACAAGGGCAAAGATGCCAAAGGCGATAAGCAAAACCGGCCACCATTCCCAAATGACAACTGGTAAAACTCCCAAATTAGTCAAAAGCGCCAAAACGCCAATTACAATAAAAACCGTTGCAAAAAAAGTAGTTAAATAATTCAAATAATACATCATGATAATTTTTAATTTTCAATTATTGCGACCTTTTCCTATGCTTTTATAATACCAAAAAACGGTCATTAATAAAATCCCAATGCTGTCTATGCCAACATCTTTTAACGAAGAATGGCGGCCCAAGACAAAACTTTGGTGATATTCGTCGGAAAAAGCGTAAAAAAGAGCAACAACAAAAGAATAAATTATCGCTCTTTTTGTTTTGAATCCTTCTTTTGTTGTTGCTCTGTATAATAAAAAAGTTAAAATCGCAAATTCCACTATGTGGGCGATTTTTCTCAAAAGAAAATCCTCTTGCAAATCTGTTTTTAGATTGGGGATGGAAGATAAAACAAAAATTAAGCCGGCCCAAACAACTACGGGAAGCCAAAATTTATAAAATTTTTTCATTTCAGCATTTTTAGCATCTTTTCAACTGGCCAAGCATTAATAATATCTTTTTTTTCAACCCACCCCCTACGCGCCTGGGCAATGCCGAATTCCAAAAATTGAAAATAATTGGTATTGTGAGCATCAGAACTTATTTCCAGCTTAACTCCTACTTCTTTTGCCATGCGCGCGTATTCATCTTTCAAGTCCAAACGGCTGGGATGGGCGTTTATTTCCAGAACGGTTTTTGTTTCTTTGGCTGCTCGGATGATTTTTTCAATGTCAATTTCATAAGGCGGCCTGCTGTTTATAATTCTGCCAGTCGGATGGAAAAGAATATCAATATTGGGATTTTTCATCGCTTTTATTATTCTTTCGGTCATTTCTTTCTTAGACATTTTAAAACCCGAATGAACCGCGATCGCCACAATGTCTAATTTTTTCAATGTTTCGTCATTAATATCCAATCTTCCGTCTTTTAAAATATTTACTTCCGCGCTTTTTAAAATTTTGAACTTTGAATTTTGAGCTTTAAGCTTTAAATTTATTCTATCTATTTCTCTGCCCTGTTGAGCTAATCTTTTTTCGTCCAGTCCATTTGCTATTGCCAAAGAAATAGTATGGTCGGTGATTGCAATATATTTCAAGCCCAACCTCATTGCTTCTTGCGCATACTCTTCAATAGAACTTGACCCGTCGCTCCAATTTGTCTGAATCTGCAAGTCGCCATTTAAATCATTGTATCCGATTAAATCAGGCAGATTATCGTTTAAACTTGCTTCAATTTCTCCTTTATCCTCTCTTAATTCCGGCTCCATCATTTTTAAGCCCAAAACTTTATAAATTTCTTCCTCTGTTTTGCCGGCAACTGTTTTCCCTTTTTTCCAGACGCCGTATTCGTTTAATTTGTAATTTTTTTCAATGGCGATTTTCCGCAAGGCGATATTATGATCTTTGCTTCCCGTAAAATACTGAAGTGCCGCACCAAAACTTTTTTCCGGCACCACCCTCAAATCAAAATCCATATTGTTTTTCAATCGAACAGAAGAACGGGTCACTCCTTTACTATATATATGTATGACTTCCGGCATTTTGACAAAAAAATCCATTATTTTATCTGCGTCTTTTTTGGACGAAACCGTTGCCAAAATGTCTCCGTCGCCAATTGTTTCTTTCATCCGCCTGATGGAACCAGCGACAATGGCATTTTTCACTCCCGGCAAATTTTTAATCCTCGCCTCGATTTTTCTGACAACGGGCATTATAAAGCCCAAAGCGAACCTATTGTTGCTTCTTCTCAAAAATTCAATTCCTCTTAAAATGTTTTGCTCGGTTTTTTCGCCAAAATCTTCTAAATTGCGGATTTTCCCTGCTTTTGCGGCTTTTTCTAAATCATTTAAATTCCTGACTTTTAATTCCTGATATAGTTTTTTTATTATTTTCGGCCCAACCCCTTCAACAGCGGTCAATTCCGACAATTTCACCGGCGTTTTCTTTTTTAATCGCTCATGCTCTTTAGTTTTCCCTGTTTTCAATAATTCCTCAATCACTTTCGCAATGCCCTTGCCAATGGTTGGAATTTTTTCTAGTCCCTTTAATCCTTCTTTTTTGTAAATTTCTTCAATTTCCACTTCCAAATCATCAATAATAACCGCTGCCTTTTCATAGGCCTGCGGTTTAAACGCCACATCATCCATTGCCAAATACTCGGCTATTTCATATAAAATTTTGGCGATTTCGTCATTTTTCATGAATGACATTATTCAATTTTTCAATCAATTTATCAATATCAATCTTGTGCGCTGCTGCGCCTTGTTCCAAGTTTTCAAACGCGGCTGCTGCGCAGCCGAAACAATGGAACCCAAATTCCAAAAAAACCTCCATCGTTTCCGGATATTTTTGGATTATTTCGTCAATTTTCATTTCTCTTGTTATCTTCATCATTGATTTTTTCAATTTTGCTAAACGCCTTAGTTACTATATTTCCCACTCCCCTTAAAAAAGAGGAGGGATGATTTTCCAAATTTTTTATGAATTTTGTCCTCGCAAACACCCTAAGCCCGTAAACAACAGCTACAGAAAAAGAAATTAAACCTATAAACAAAACAATCGTTACGCCTACTTCTATTTTTTTTATTATTACTCCTAATGCCTTATAGCTTGTCCCAAAAACATATCCCAAGCCAAACAACGCGCCTACCCAAATTATTGTAGCGAAAAAATTTATAATCAGATATTTTTTAATCTTCATTTTAAAACTGCCGGACATTATCATAACAATACTGCTAAACCCATAAGTAATTCTGGTAATAAAAAGGGCTTTTGTGTTGTGTTTTTGAAAATAATCTTTAATTTTATTCAACAGCCCGCTGGTCAAGTGCTGACGTCTGCCCCATTTTTCCAAAACTGTGCTGCTTCCAAGTCGGCCAATCAGATAATACATAAAAGCATTGCCCATATAGCCGATGACCAAAACCAGCATTATTCCCCAAAGCTTAAAAAGACCCAATTTATACAAAACCCCGGCTAACAACATAATGAAAGTGCCCTCAAAAAAAGCGCCCAAAAATGCAAAAATATATTTATGCTGGTCTAAAAGCTGTAAAATTGTTTTTCCAATTAATTCCATAATGTTTTTTGCGCTTCTGTTATTTTTGGCTTTTCGTTTTCGCCAAAAATATTTATTTTCCCAAATTCACCATCATAACCGGGACTGATTGAAACTTTGCCCTGCCTAACTCTTTCCACGCCTTCGCCGATTTCCAACAAACTGGCTACTGTGATTTCCTCTTTTTTTATTTCCAATAAAATTTTAAATTCATTACCAAAGACATTAATCAGTTTTTTATAATATTTATCAACGGATTTTGTTCCAGTTCCAACACCCAAAACATCGGCGATTATTTCTGCCAGAGGAATCAGCCGAACAAAAGGAACAAAATTTTTCGGCTTTTCGCCCATTTTTCTATCAGCCAATCGGCAAACGCGGTTCATCACGCCAATTGTCAAAGGCCGACCGCAGCGCGGACAGATATTATTGTATTTTAATGATTCTTCCGGCTCTAAAACCAGTCCGCAATTTCTATGCCCATCCCAATGATACTTGCCCTCTTCCGGAAAGAACTCGATAGTCTTAATCAATTTTAATTTTTCCGCATCAATTCCGCCTTGTTCCGCATTGGTTCTGTATTTAATTGCTTTAGCAATTAAATTATAACTTATTTTGTCTCCTTCAAAAATATTTGCTTCCCTGCCGATTTTTGCCGGCGAATGGGCATCGGAATTGGAAATTAAAGTGATGTTGTCCAAGGCTGACCATCGCCAATTCATTTCCGGATCGCTACTTAAACCTGTTTCAATAGCATAAATGTATTTTGTATATTCTTCAAAACATTCTTCAATTGAATCAAACCCCGAATTTGAACCGAAAATGGAAAACCAGGGAGTCCAGGCATGGGCCGGAACAATCAAACAATCCGGCGAAATATTCAAAACAATTTTTGCCAATTCTTTTGCGTCTAGGCCCAAAATCGGCCTGCCGTCTGATTTTAAATTCCCTATCCATCCAAGATGAGTATTGATTTTTTCAACCACCTCAAAAGACGGCGCAAAAATAATATTATGAATTTTTCTGGTCTTCCCGTTTTTTGAATAGATGCTTGAAATTTCGGTGGTTAAAATAAATCTGACTTCTGACTGATTATTGTTGTTAACAAAAAACCCATTATGATTATTTTTCAGCTTTTTGTCTTTGTATTTAAAGAGTCCCACTTCAGCCGGCTCTAATTTTTCTTTTAATTCTTTAAGCCACAAAGGATGAGTAAAATCGCCGGTCCCCAAAACATTAATACCCTTTATTTGCGCCCATTTGGCAAAATTATCAATATTGCCATCTTTCGATGTTGCTCTGGAATATTTAGAGTGGATGTGAAAATCACAAATATATTGCATATTATTCTTTTTTAGCTAATGCCAAAGATAGCCAGAAAATTATTCCTCCTGATTGTAATGTCCAAAAATAATGGTCGCTTAAACCTATTATTAAAAACGCGATAAATAAAAATGGCATTGGACCGATAACATCAAAAAGTTCTTTTGGCTTTATTGGTTTTATTGATTTAAAAACCTTAATCAGAATAAACAATACAAAAAACAAAAGTCCAAAAATCCCGATTTCCGAAGCAATTAAAAGATAAATATTGTGAACTGGCTGAAAAATCCAGATAGGAATCATTTCGTTATCTGTTCCGGCCATTTTGGCAGCAGCCCTTAAAAATGCCGGGTAATTATGCGAATAATTCACAAAATTTCCAATGCCGATTCCCAAAACCGGCTTTTCTTTTATTATTTGAATTGCCATTTTATTATAGAAAAACCTTAAATCAACTGCTTCTTCTTTAAGAGAAAAACCAAAAAAGCGAGTTTTCACTTGCGGTAAAAGAATTAGGCTGCTGACCAAAGAAAAAACTACAAAAAATAGAGCCAAAATCATTAATTTTTTACCGGCCAATAACCTTTCTTCTGTGTGCTCTAATCTTCTCAGTTGAAAAAATCTCGCCAACAAAAAGACAAAGCTTATGAATAAAAAAGTAAAAATAGACTCTCTGGAAAAAGTTACAAACAAACCAAAAACAAGAACAAAAAATCCTATCATAAAAATGGGCTTTATTCTGTTTTTAATCCACAGCGCATAAAAACAAAAAATTGCCAATAATAAAAACCCAGCTAAAACATTAGGGTGAAGAAAACTTCCGTAGGCGCGCATAACTTTATCGTCGCCCATTAAAAAAGTGGCTACGCCGGGCGCGCCGGGAAAATATTTGCCCGCTTCAATGAATTTTAAACCCAAACTTGATTGTTTGAAAAATTGAGCGGTTGCCAAAATTGCCTGAAAAACCCCAGAAACCAGTAATACACTTACCCCGTTAATTTTGGCGGGACGCCAAAATTTTTCGGGGTTATTCTTTATATATATGTATAACAAAACAAATTCCAATAATTTTATAAACCTATAAATGCCAGCTCCTGAATCGCTACTGGCAAAAATAGAGATTCCGGAAAGCGCCAAAAATAAAAATAAAAGAATATCGGTTTTTTTGAATAATATTCTTTTATTGATAAATCCGAAAAATAAAAAGCCGATTAATAATAAATCGGTTAAATATAAAAAAACAGAGCCCCATTCTCCGCCAGCTGGCGGACCCCAAATAGTCGTTCTGATTTGGAAAGGAATTAAAAAAAGAAAAATATAGAATAGAGTTTTTTCGTTTTTTTCTAATATAGCACCAAGCATAACTCTATTTTATCACTTATTATTTAAAATTAATAATTTTAAAATAAAAAAAGAGCGCCGGATTGACCTCGTGGTCAGCGACGCTCGGAAACAGGTTTTCCCTTTTGAATTTTTTCCAGCCTTATTATTTAAATTTAAAATTATTTAAATAATGCCTACTTAAACAATGTTGAACCCTTGATTCTGAGTTTGCCTAAAATTCTCAATATCCCTCCTCCACTGGTGCTTATTTCAGCTACGTTTGTGTATGTATCAAGCGGGACTCCATTATTAACGGTTCTAAAACAATAATAAGTTCCATTAGCTGCGTTTGTAGTAAATTGAAAATTGTATTCTGCTTCGGTGTAATAATCCTCATCAATATTAATACTGCCGGTTATATTTGATGAATCTTCAACCATTTTACCGACAACAAAAGTTCCTGTAGGGCTTAATTGAGTCGTAGTTGCATCTCCATCTGCAAAATTATCTGACGGACTCATACAGGCAACTGCCGAGCCGCAGCCACCGGTTGTCGGGACCAAAGAATAACTTGTAGATACTACATCCTCGCAATTTGCGGACGCCCCTCTAGGCGCTACCTGTAATTCAAATTGGTATCCAGTTCCGTTTGTTCCGGTATTGGTGATAGAAAATCTCAAACGAAGATTCTCTGATTTTGCTTGACTAGTATGAATAATATCTTCAGACTGTTTCCAAGCAGCGTTGATCTCGTTATCATTATCGCTTCTCCACCTAAAATGCGCTTGGGTAATTAACGGGCCGGCTGCCGGGCAATTCTCAAACTTCCAAGTACTACTGCTTCCAGTATTAGTACAGCTAGTGCAAATAATTGCTGAATCAGCCTGGTCTTGAGCTGCGATATTGTATAAAAAGATGGTTCCAGTATTGGTCCAAGTCCTCGCTTGGCCAGCAGTTGTGGAGGTAATAGTAATAGTATCAGTTCCGCCGCCTCCACTGCACTCTACATCTGCTGCTGAAAAAGATACTGATCCTGCATTAGTAAATGTTCCTCCTAATACCAAATCTCCGGTAGAGACATTATTCCATTCTCCATTTTCTTCTATAGATACTGCGGTAGTGCCTCCCTCTGCCCTGAGATCATATATGCCTTGGGGTAATTCTCCGTCTATAATGGTAATGGTGTTTCTAACCGTTAGATTTGAGGTTAAATTTAAGTCATCATCAGTATCGGCTCCGATTTTATTGATAGTTAAATTATATGGCTCTAAACTTCCCGAATTAGTTAAAGTTGTATCTACGGTTCCTCCTAAGTTAATGGTGCTGGTTTGAGCGCTGACGCTGGCTGATGAACCACCAACCGTAAAATTACCGTAAACGCCGAATTCATAAGAAAATAAAGCAAGAGTATGGGTACCAGCAGCAAGAGTAAAGCTATTTGAAGCACCAACATCTCCGTCAAGATTAAATGTATATGAAGCACCATCTGAAGCATTACCTACAACAAAAGTATAGAATTTAGTTGTTCCTGTTCCTCCGATTGTGGCTGAACCAGATGAAGAATATACCTTTGTTGTTCCTGAGGTTTGAGTAAAGACAGTTCCTGCTGGTACGTCTATTCCGCCTGTACTTGCTGCTCCTCCACCCACAGATAGATTATTGGTACTCATATCTAAAGTATGTACGCCCGAAGAACCAGGTACTAAAGTTACTGAACCCGATGCTTCGATTTCTCCTGCTGCTGTATATGAAAATGTGCCCGTATCCGAAGATAAACCTACAGTCAGATTGTAATAATGATTTGCTCCATTTAAAGCTGTTATGTTTGTTGCTGCTGTTCCTTCATAGGTGACTGTCCCAGTTGAACAAGTGAATGTACCGCCATTGGTTAAAGGAGTAGTTGAACCAGAGAGGGTAAGAGTGTTTGCCCCATTAACGTCTAAAGTGTCTCCTCCAGTAATATTAATTGATGTTGCTTTAACTGAAGAACCCAAAGAAATTGTCCCCCCTCCATTGATAGTTACATCCCCCAGGTCTGATTTAGCTGCATTGCTGTCAGTCCAAGTTTTAGTTGTTCCATCAAAAGTGAATGTTCCTGAACCTTTGGTATATGCTCCATTGGTTCCGAGAGATAAATTCCCTCCAAGAGTAGTATTGGTATTGGCACTGTTATGCAAAGTTCCAGCATCAATAGTTAAATCGTTGTTCACATCTATGGTTGGAGCTTGGTTCCAATGACCTGTATATGATGTAGTGGCATCATCTCCGAATTTAAGATTGTAAAAAGTATTGGTTGCTGAAGCAGAAACGGTTTCAACGCTGTCCGAAGCCGTAAAAAAGATTGTGGAAGTATCATAAGTAAATGTTCCATCATTATCCCATCCTCCGGAAACAGAAGCGTAATTAACCCCTGCTCCGCTGGTCATATCAAAGGTTCCGTCAATTTCAATATCGTGGGTTTTGACATAAGAAGAGCCGCTTGAATTTGGTTGATAAGTATTTCCCAATTTAATATACAATTCCGCGCTTTCACAACCAGCAAGATAACAAACTTCTAAGGTTGTGGCAGTGGCTTTATAAAAAATATTCTCATTCCCTTTTGTGGCATCATATTGGGATAAATTGGTATTACTAACAGTGACTCCGGCATCATCGCTGCCAATGGCTAAATGCATTTCATATAAAAGCATTCCGGAAATATTGTCCGAACCATCATATTTTGTAACTGCTACTGCTTCATTGGAATCATCAACGTTGTCAACAAAAACAGTGACAACTTGGCCAGAAGTAGGTAAGGATGAAACGGTAATGGTCCAAGAACCACCCGAAGAGCTTGCTGTTTCTGCTTGTATAACTCCGTCATAAGCAACTTTTATTGTTGCGGCTTCTTCACAATTAGTTGATTGGTCTGCTTTTTTACAGGTTCCAGATATAGTTTTTGGCGCTTTATACATAATATAATTAACCTGCCTATAAGACGGATAATGAGTTGTGCTGGAATTTGCAGCCAAAGTCGGACTGGCACTGCCAGTGCTTCCGCAATTTGTAACGCAGGTAAAAGAGGAACTGGGATGACCATGGGTGGTCGGAGCAGCACTGCCAGTATTTTTGGATGTAGCCGCGCTACTGTTATTGGCTATTGTTGGGGCATGAGGGTGAACATCTATAGTGTGGGTGTGTGCCCCTGCGGTATCGTGTATATGCCCGGAAGCACTCCCACCATAAGAAACACTGCTTTGACCATCCGCTACCGCGGCTTTGACAAAAGTATTTTCCAAATCAGGAGTATCATTACTACCATTACACAAATACCAGCCCACTGGGGGCGTGGCGCTCGGGCCAAGCCACAAAGCAATTGTTCCGTCAGGCAAATCATCGGAAGCATTACCATTGCTGGCAAGATTCATTTTATCCCATGGCGGCTGGCCATCGGCATTGGCAAAAAGTGCTGAAGCCGATTGTTCTGTTGCGGTTGCACTTCCGTTGTCAGTGATAGTGTGATTCTGTGTGGTTGCGGCAGCAGCACTGGTTCCGCTTTTTACTACTGTATTCGCTAACCAGCTATTGCCACTGCTTACTGTATGGCTATGCAAGGTTTCTGTATGCTTATGGCCGCTGTCAGTATGTGTATGACTGTCAGAACCAGTAGTGGTATTGGTTTGCCCGTCCTGACCAACTGCTGCGCCTTTTAAAAATCTGTCTCCAGCCAATCTTGTCCAACCATCGGGCAAACTATCGCTTTTAAAATATGCCCAGCCGTTTTTGGGAATGCCCGTAGGTGCGCCGTTTGATTTAATAAAAACAACTTCATAACGAGGCAAATCATTGGAACCAGTGCTAAGTTCAGAATCCGAGGCAGAGGCAACGTTGGTTCCGCCGGTATTTGTGGCTATATTTAAAGTATGAGTATGACGGTCCGCCGCTGCACCAGTTCCTAATGCCCCTGCAGAAACAGCGGTTCCATCGGATGGAGCAGAGGTAAATGAACCGCCGTGATTATGCTCAATACTATGTGTGTGCCCGCCGCTTGCCTCGGCATGAGTATGCGTTGCCTGGCCGCCGGTTCCCGAAGCAGAAGCAGTGACGCCATAAAGATAATAGCCGTCCAAATCTGGCTCTCTGCTCCAGCCCGAAGGAATATCCGAAACCAAGCCAAACCAAGGAATAATGATTCCTGAAGCAATCGCATCGGAAGCGATTTGCCATTTTCTCGCTTCTTGCCAACCGCCGATTTTTAAAGGTCCAATAAGATAAAAATACGGGCTGATATCGGGCGCATCAAAAGTATAAACAAATTCTTTGGTTTCTCCGTTTTTAATATTTGTTTGCCAAGTAATGGTTTTAATGTAATTTTCAATAAAAGAATTTTGTTTTGCTCCGGTTTTTTCTTCAACCATAAAAGTCATGGGCACGGTTTCAACAATTTCACCTGAAAAATCTTGATTTGCCTTGATTTTCAGCTTGATTTCGTATTTAGCTGGTGGATAAATTCTCGTTGGACCAGTTCGTTCAACATCAAATGGCACAGATTCTCTTACTTCAAAATAGTCAGTAATTTCATAGCCGTTATCAAGATTTGTTAATTTCATTTCGTATTCTCCAACTCCTTCTGTTTTATAATTAGCAGAATAATCCGGCACATCAACAACATTGTCTCCCTTGCACAGACCGCTATATTTTATGGACTGGTCCTCGGTAGATAAAACAGTTTTTTTGCCTTTGGGATTGGTAATTTCCAGTTTCAATTTTGCGTCGCAGCGCGTGTAACCGGTGTCGGTTAAAGCGGCAAATTGCAGATTTGCCGTCTCGCCAGGCGTATATATTGATTTATTCACATTTATTGCTAAAACACCATAAACGAATTCCTGATTTTGCTTATAGATCTTGCCGTTGTCATTAATCTCCACCTCTAATTTATATTTCCCTGGTTTAAATTCTTGCTGAAAATGATTGTGATTCAAGTCAAGAGAAATTTTCCCATTTTCGTATTTAATTTCTGACGCAATACTATCTATTTCCTTTCCATTGGATTGGAAAATTCTTGTTTTAATTTCGGGCGCTTCGTCTTTTGAGCCCCCGAAAATTCCCAAAATTGCACCCGTGAAACGATAAAAAATATTTGTTTTGTTTTTATAAACAAGCTGAAAGGTCGGCTGCTCATTGGATTGAAAAATGCTTTTATCTGAAACGAACTTGATTTGCTGGCCGCTTCCGGATAATGCGTCGCCAATTAAACCAATTAGAAACAAAGAAACAAATAATGCCAAAACAGTTCCCAAAATAATCGGGATTTTTGTTTGTTTAAATTTTAGAAAAAACTTTTTCATTTTTATTTACATATCATGTAGTTGGTTCAACTACTGGTTCGACAATCGGTTCAATCACTGATTCTGGCACTGGTTCTGGCGCTGGTTCGATTATGGGTTCGGTCGGAGTTTCTTCTGGTTGAGATATAACGAGGTCTTGCTTCGTTACATTAATAAGTTAGACCGGTCAATTTTTTAAGAAATTTTTTATCAAAGAGTTCTTCTCTGGCCCGATATTTATCTAAACCAGCAAGGCCCTGAAGCAAGGCAGGCAGCTGTTTGATGGTATCAGGGTTGGGTTCGCATCTTTGAAAAGGACGCGATTCAAGGCTCTTCCAGATTCCTTGCCTTTCTTCGTCATGAATGGCAATAAAAGTAGCGATTGTTTTTGCTCTTTCGAGGACATTGAAAGGGAAAGTATCGCCAGAGAGGTTAAATAGAACAATATCATCTATCAACAATTCAGGCGGAACATTTGAAGAGGTGAATCCTTCGGCCGGGCTTTTTGAATCACCTATTTGAAAATCGTCCCCCCCCCAATGGCTTTTTAAATCCCCTAATTTTCTTACCATTCTTACATTTCTGTATTTATAGGAATCTATCTTTTGGAAGCCAGCCCAGTGGCAAACCACCCTAATGGAGTTGTAATCTTCTTTATTCGCCCTCTTGATTATTTGTTTAATTTTTAAAATATCCCTTTCATGCCAGATTTCATCTCCTTGAACCTCGAATATCCAGTCGCCCTTTGCAGAATTAATAAGAAATTCAACTACTTCATCAATTGTTTCCCAGCAGTCGCTGGGGTGATATGGCTTATTAAATAGTTTAATTTTGTCAGGAAAAGTTTTTTTAAGTTTTTTAAGATAAAACGAAGTTTTGTCTTTTGACCCGCCGTCATTAATCAAAAACTCATCAACTATTGGCAAAACAGAAAGAATTGCTTCAATGAATGGATAACCCAGAGAAACAGCGT